>Ga0209935_1000325_pt1 | contig 137097 bp, 108 predicted proteins | sample ThiBio_1000_plan_2_FD_183958 | JGI IMG/M metagenome (GOLD analysis project Ga0209935, IMG submission 183958) | Wastewater bioreactor microbial communities from Cape Town, South Africa - Thiocy_cont_1000_plan (SPAdes) | ecosystem: Engineered > Bioreactor > Thiocyanate-remediating >... | reverse complement strand
ACCGAGGCCATCAACGGCCGCCTCGAAGCACTCCGCCGCAACGCCCTCGGCTTCCGCAACCTGATCAACTACCGGCTCCGGTCGCTACTGCACTGCGGGGCACTCGCACTCTAAATCCGGAAGAGCCGCCGAAGGCCGATGCGATGCTTAAGGAGGAGATATTTCTGCTTGAGACAGGGTGTGTTGCATCGGCGCAGCTTCAAGGCTTCCCATTCGACATCTCGTACGTGCGGCGAGCTCAGAGGATTGCTGGCGATGGGTACCGGGTGACGCTCACAACTTCGGACCTGATGCCGAACGAGCCAGCCATCCTTGTCGTTCCACGAAACTGAAGATGGGAGGCTGGACACGTGCCCTGGCGAACCCGACTCCAGTACTCTATAAAGCCGCAACGAGAACCGGAGGTCAAGCATGGGAGCGAGCGATCCATGGGGCAGCACCGACTCTTTTCGTGAACGGCAACACCGCGAAAAGATGCAGCGGTACCAAAATCCAACCAACCCACCCGGTACGTATAGCGGTGGCTCATCTTCCGGTGATGGGGCCACTGGGCTCGTCGGTTGCCTAGTGATTATCGCGGCCATAGTCTTCGTAGTGATTGCGTGGACTAGCGGAGGAGTGTCGTCTCTGCTCTCAGGAATCTTTTCTAACTTCGACCACTCAAGTAGTCAACCCGCTGCGCCAGTAGCCGACGGCTCGGAGAGTCCTCAGTCACTTACCCAGGCATTTATCGAGGACGTCGTCGGTTCGGGCGGCTACAAAGCATGTGCGTGGATGATGACGCCGGATGCTCGTACGCAGTTCGTGGCAGTCGAAGTGGGACCAAATAACATCTGCGATCCCGATGCCATCTCAGCGCTGCACAAAAAGATTTCCAACGAATGGGGCTACTCCTTCTTCAAGATGACGAAAGTCACCCAGAATGGCAACACATGGCAGGTCGACGCTTGCCATCTCCAATGGCCGCTCTCCACGCCACCCGGGCCTCAGTTTGGGAATTTCGAGATACGCGAGTCCGTTGATCGGCCGAAATCATTCGTTATAACTCGGTTCTCGGCATGTAGTGCATAGCGCCTCGAAGATGATCTAGTACAGTAGGTAGCAGATGCTGCACGAATCAATTACATTACCTTGACATCTGCGACAGTGCTCCCAATCAGCGCCCGAGGCGCACGTAGAGTTACTGCCCTCGCTGAGCGTCAGGTTCTTGGAGACGGCAGGCGAGGGTTGGAGGAGCGGCCCCCAGGTGGTGTGGCGGCCGGCGGGGTGCGCGCATCTTCCGCAGCGAGCCCACGTTCTCAAGCCGGCGAGTATTCGCCGAACCTCAGCTTCGTAAGCAAACCCGCTCAGTAGGACTTGGACTTGGGCCCAATGGGCAACCTGATGATAACCCGCTATATCGCCAGGTTTCATCGGCCACGGGAACGACGATGGCGATGCCGGCTACCGCACGAAGGCCGGGAATGCACCACCCTGCGGGGACGAACGTCGATGCCCCTCCGTACGCCGTGTCTGTGACGATGTCGGCCGCGGCGCCGCCGACGGTGGCTGATCACCACAACGACGGCGAAGAGCACCGCGCCGGCGACAGCGACCAGTTCCATGTGCTCGACGATCGGGCCGAGCCGGGCCGGCCGAGGAGATCCGCTGGCGGGGCAGTATGGGGCAGGTCGGGGCAGCAGGCCTCGCGGCAGCGTTCGCGGACCTACACTTCGGAAGCGGAAACAGGGAGGCGATCGGGACCGATGCCGGAGCCGAACCACCGCCTGCGTACCGCACGGGAACGCTGCCCGTCATCGGTCACTCCCGGTCAGGGCATGTCCCGCAGCGAGCTGGCGGAGGGGGTCAACGCATGGCTGTGGGCGACCACCAGCCGCCGCTACGACCTCGACGGCCACCACATCGCGAAGTACGAGCGCGGTGTCGTCCGCTTCCCGATCGGGCCGTACAGGGCGGCGCTGCAGGCGGTCCTCGGCGCGGCATCCGACGCCGAGCTCGGCTTCACGGCATCCCCCCGACGAACCCCCTCCCCCGCGCCCGCCGGTAGGTCAGACTGTCCGTGGAGCACGGACGGCGTCCTGGCCGCCGTCGAGGAGACCGCGAGGAGTGAGGTGCTCAACCGACGCGACGCCCTGCGCTCGGGGGCGGTGGCAGCCGGGATCGGCCTGCTCGGGCCGCTGCAGGGCTGGCTCGAGCCGATGGCCGGATGGTCGGCGCGGGCGGGTGCTGCGCTCTCCGTCGCCGAGGTCGAGGCGATCGAGCAGGTCGTCGTCGTGTTCCGCGGCTGGCGATCGGTCGGCTCCGGTCTCGGCCGCGGTGCCGTCGTCGGCCAGCTCGCCGACGTCACCGACCGTCTTCACGGAACGCCCGACGGCGACCTGACGCGGCGGGTGTACCTCGCTGCGGCCGAGCTCGCGAAGATCGCCGGCTCGATGGCCTTCGACGCTGGAGCGCACCGGCTTGCGCAGGAGCATTACGTGCATGCGGTCCAGCTGGCCAAGGCGGCCTGCGCCGACTCGTTCGCCGCCGTGGCGATCGCGGCGTTGGCACGCCAAAGCTACGACGCCGGTGAGGCGGGCGACGGTCTCGAACTCGTCCAGCTCGCCCAGCACGGAACCCGACGGACCGGAACACCCGGCCTGCGCGCCATGCTCGCCACCCGCGAGGCGTGGGGCTACGCCCAGCAAGGGCGGGTCTACGCGTTCCACCGCGCAGTCGGCGCCGCGGAGGACGCCTTCGCCGAGCAGCTCGCCAACACTGAGCCGCGGTGGCTGCGGGGCCTCGACGACGCCGAGCTGGCCGGAACCATCGGCGCCCGCTTCCGTGACCTGTCGCGCCACGACCCGACGCAAGCCGTACACGCCGAGGCCTACATCGGCCGCGCGCTCGACCACCGCAGCCCGGACCGGCCACGCAACCGGGCAATGGATCTCGTCGGCCTCGCCCGCGTGTACCTGCTCACCGGCGAACCGGACCGTGCCTGCGCGCTGGTCGGGGACGCGCTGCCCCTGTTCGATCACCGTCACCCCGGTCGCCTGGCCCGCAAGCTCGGCGATTTCGACCGCGAGGCCATCCGCTACGCCGACGTGCCCGCCGTCCGGGAGACCCAGACGCGCCTGCGCGACCTCGTCTCCGCCTAGCCTATCCACTCGACCACCCCACCGAACTGGGAGAACGCCGTGCGGATCGGCATCACCGGACACTCCAACCTCGCGCCGTCGGCCGAACCTGCCGTCGTTCAGGCCTTGACCGAGGTCCTCGCTGACACGCCCACGCCGCTGGTCGGTGTCAGCTGCCTCGCGCGCGGAGCGGACCAGGTGTTCGCGCGCGTGGTGCTCGATCTCGGCGGGCAGGTGGAGGTCGTCCTCCCGGCCGCCGACTACCGGGAGCGGAAGGTCAAGCCGGCCAACGCCGCCGCGTTCGAGGAGCTGATCGGGCGCGCGAGCACCGTGCGCACACTGCCGTTCGAGCATTCCGACCGCGAGGCCTACATGGCGGCATCGGAGGCCGTACTCGCCACCGTCGACCGTATCGTCGCGGTCTGGGACGGCCAGCCCTCCGACGGGCACGGCGGTACCGGCGATGTCGTGGCCGCGGCGCGCGATCGCGGGCTGCCGGTCACCGTCGTCTGGCCGTCGGGCGCCGCGCGTTCCTGATCGGCGGATCGCTACCTGTCGAGCTGCCGCCGGTTGCCGGCCAACCGGCCTCCACCGAGGTCCGCGCGCCGCCCGGCATCCGCACCGGAGGCAAACCCGCTGCCCGACAGCCGTCGCGGGCGGGCTTTGCGCAGACCCGAGAACTGCTGCTCGAACGCGGTGTCCACGGCCGTGCGGCGATCGGCGAGGACCAGCGCGACAGACGGGCCCTGCGACGGTGCGGCGGACTCGTGCCGCTCGGCCGCCGCATGCTCGGCGGAGGCGAGCCGGCGATGGACCTCGCGGGCGAACCCGACCAGCCACGTCCGCCGGAAGGCGGTCGTCGACTCGTCCGACCAGTACGGGGGTCGCTGTGCCACGACCTGGCGAGTCGCCTGCAGCAGCAACGAGGTGAACAGCATCTCCGCGCGCTGCAGATCGGACTCGTAGCCGAACAGCGTGATCCCGTCGACCGTGCCTCGCCGCGCGCCGGGATGGCGAACGCCCTTGCAGCTCAGAGCGCTGCCCACCCAGCTCGCCAGTTGTGACTTCTCCGTCGAGTACGGGTCGGTCATGGCGATGCGTCGCTCGGTGATCCGGTCCTGCTTCGCCCCGGTGGCCGCGAGCAACGCCGTGTCCACACCGTGGCGCGCCATCATCTCGGTGGCTTTGGCGTTGTACGCGGTCGCCTCCTGCGCCGTCGCCGCACGCTCGGCCTTGGCCAGCACCTTGCGGATGACCTCCAGCTTCTGGTCCTCGACGGCCATGACAGCCCACCTCCCGCAGTTCGCGATCTCGCCTGACGGCACCCGTCCTACGTCGGGACCGCGACGACCACGTGGCTTCCCGGTGGCCGGTCAGCGCCACCAGATCGCGACCACTCCCATCCGTCGGGCCACACGAGCCGCGAGCACCGCCGCCACCCCACACGACAACCCCGCGGCACTGAGCCCGAACAGCCACACCATGTCGCCAAGGGCCGCCCGGACAAGGAGAGGGCGGTCCGAGCGGGGAGGCGTCGGTCGAGGCCCCCAGCGGGCAGCCGCTTGTTCAGCGGTCAGCACCATCGTTCGGGGTGGTTCCCGACCGTCCGGCCTGTCCGCCGAGCGGCCGAGGGTGATGTCGACGCTGCTCAGCGACGGACCAGGTGTCCGCCAAGCCGCTGCGCCGAGCAGGGCGAATGAGGTCGACTCCGCCGAGAGGGCAGCCGGGTCGGCCGCGTGGCACGCATCGGCCCGAACCGATATCGCCCACCGGTCTCCGACACGGCCGTAGATCGCGCCAGCCCCGTCGCACCCCGCGACGGTGAACACTGTGCGGGCCGGTCCGCAGTCGAGCAGCGCGAGGGCGACGCCGCTCACCACAACGAGACCGGAGAGGACCGCGATCAGGCAAACGGCGACCTTCAGCATCCGGGCGACGATGCCACCGCCGCGGCTCCGCCGGTGCGACGATCCCGCACCCTGTGGATGGCTGAGGGCGACGCTTCAACGACCGCGCCGATTTGGCGCGGCCGCCGGCTGCACGCGCAGGACCCGCGGGCCCGGGCGGTTGGCCCGATCGAGCCCGGAACGAATCGTGCGACGGATCTCCCGAATCCCGAAGTCGGCAGACTGCACGCAGGCCCGTTCGAGTTCCGCGATCACGACGGACTCGGCGAGCATCTGCTGCCCCACGAAGGTCCCCAGCCTGGCCGCCGCACGGAAGAGCGTCACGTTGCGCGTACCGACCACCGCGCGGGCCACTGCCTCGGTCTCGCCGCGAAGCACCGCCGCCACGTAGGCCGACGAGACCGGCACCGTCGAGGCTCGCGGCAGGACAGATGGCCGGGGCCGGAGCAGCTCGAGCAACCAGTTCGGCATCGGGGCAGCCGGCGCGCTGTCGGTGATCCGGTAGGACCGGCCGTCGATCCTCGAGCCGGGCCCGACGACATAGCCACCGTCGGCGCGGATGTCGACGCGCGGTGCCACCATGCCTGCGCTGTTGCGCAGCACGACATCGGACTGGACCCGCATGTAGAGGTGCAGACCACCGCCGGGGGTGGCGACAGTCCGGGTCTCTCGCGGGATCTCCTGGCCCAGATCGCGGGCGAGCTCGGAGAGGGCGTCACGGCCGTGCTGATCGCCGTGCGTTTTCGGCGCGTCGAGGTCGACGGCCACGATGCCCCCGCCGGTGACGGCGCCGATGTTGAAGGGCCGCGCGCTCCACAACATTCGGATCCGCTGGGGATCGCGGGTCGCCCGTCGCTGCCATCCCGGCCCAAGGGCCGGCACCTTCGAGTTCGGGCGCAGCGGGAAGACCGCCATGCCTTCGTCGGCGATGCGCAGTGCCTCGCGCATGAGAGCTGGATCCCGATCGGCCACAGCGATCACGGTCGTCCATCTGGACTACGGACGTGTGGCTGCCGCGTGGTCGTCGAGGGCCGATCGGAGGCACCGATGCGAAACGCCCACGGGAACCGAACCCGTCTGGTACCCCTTCGGAACGCACAACGGCACAGCTCACAGCGCTGACCACGCGGAGACCGCGGATCGACCACGGATCGACCACGTCTTCGCTCACGATGACTCCCATGTCCGTCAGGTGCTCGCCATGACAACGCCACCTCGTCCCGTCACGACCGCCGCGTCCGCGGTGCTCCTCGCCGTGGTGGCCGGCTGTTCGACGGCCTCCCCGTCGCCGCCGCCGGTCCCCCCTCCTGTGGTGACGACCGCGCCCGGAGATGCCGCACTCGACGCCTACCGCGAGTTCTGGCGGATCGCCGACGCCGCACGAGCGGCCCCCCGGACCGGGGACTGGACGCCGCGGATCGAGGCCGTCGCGAGCGGTCAGGCCCTGCAGACCGTGCTCACCGATGTCCGCAACTACGCCGATCTCCCCGCGCACACTGTCGGGACGATCACTCGCACGCCGACCATCACGGCCGTGACCCCGCCGCGGGTGTCGATCCTCGATTGCGTCGACATCGGGGACACCGTCCTGCTGTCGGACAAGGACGGCTCGCGCCTCGACGACGCAGCCAACCGGGTCCGCCGCTTCCAGCTGCGGGCCGACGTCGTCGAGGCGGCCGACGGCAAGTGGCTCGTCGACACCACCACGCCCGAGCTGGAGCAACCGTGTTGAGCGGGGTGCTCGCGGTGGTCGGCGCCGTGACGATCCTGCCGTTGACGATGGCGGCCGGTCCACCGATACCCGGCCATTGCGCCGTCGTCGACGGAGCCGGGCTCTGCCTCGTGGCGGCCGCCGATCCGGCGCGGCGTGGCGGACCTGCAGAACCCAGAAGGCGAAGCGGCAAGCCGGTGCCCGCGCGATCGTCCCCTACCGGGCGATTGAATCCGAACCCCAGACCGTCGGTCACGGCGATGCCGATCATCGGTATCGGCGGAGCGGTGGGCTGGACGCTCACGGCGCCACCGCAGTTCCCCGGCATCGGGGCCCCACCGGCCGGGCCTGCGGCCGCCGCGGCTGTTCCGCCTGCCCCTGCTGTGTTGGCCCGACGGGCGGTCGAGTTGCTGGGCCTACCGCGGCCGGCTCCACAGATCTCGATCGCGGATCGCGCGTACGTGGGGATGCCGATCTGGCTGTGGATCGCTGGTGGCCCGGCGAATGTCGGACCCGTATCCGCGACGGCGACCGCAGGCACGGCCCAGGTCACGGCGACCGCGCGACTGACCCGCACCGAGTGGTCGATGGGCCCGGCCGGCGACGTCGTGCGTTGCAGCGGCCCCGGAACCCCCTGGGCAGGCGAGCCGGGCCCCTCGCCGGATTGTGGCTACGTCTACAGCGAGCGATCCCTCCCCGGACGCACCGGCGGATCCGGGCGCTGGACGGTGACGGTCACCGCTGTGTGGGACGTGACCTGGAACGGCGTCAGTGGCGGCGCGCCCATTGCGGGCACGCAGGTCGTCCAGCTCGCATCGTCGCGGCCGGTGTCGGTCGGGGAGCTGCAGGTTCTCGTGACCGGAGGAGACTCATGACGTCCACGATGTTCGCGGCACTCCCCGAGGCGCCCGCGCCACCGCAGCCGACGCGTCGGCGAACCTCACGAGTGTTTCTGGTCGGAGCGCTCCTGGCCCTCGTGGGCGGAGTGCTCGGCTGGCTCGCCTACACCGGGGCCGCCCGAGGGGAACCCGTCGCCGCGCTGGCCCGGGCGGTGCCCTTCGGTGCGACGATCACCGCGCAGGATCTGCGTGAGGTCACGATCCCGGCCGGATCGACGCTGCGGGCCGTCGGATGGGCCGACCGGCCGAGCGTGATCGGCCTCGTCGCGACGACGGATCTGCCCGCCGACCAGCTGCTCTCGCCGGACGCGACCGCCCCGGCGCGCCTGCCCAGAACCGGCGACGCGATCGTGGGTCTCCCGGTCGGTTCCGGCCGGTTGCCCGCGGCGGGTCTGGCCCCTCGCGACCGGGTGGCGGTCCTACGGCCGGGCTCCCCCGGTGTCCCGGTGCGGGCAACCGTCCTGGGCGTCGGTGATCCCGACGCGTCCGGACGACGGACCGTCGACCTCCTCGTCCCGGAATCCGCCATCGAGGCGCTAGCTGCGGCGGCGAGCGATGATCGCACTCTCCTGGTGCTGGTTGCGGGCCGGTGAGAGACGCATGCTGATCGGATTCGTGTCGGCGAAGGGCAGCCCCGGAGTCACCACGGCGGTCCTGGCGCTGGCGGCGGCATGGCCACGGACGGCAATCGTGATCGACGCCGACCCTGCGGGCGGGGACGTCGCCGCCGGACTCGGCCGGGGAGCCTGGCCTCCCGCGTCACAGCTACTCGAGCTGGCCGTCCAGTCCCGGATGACCACTGTGGAGAACGCGTTGCGTCGGCTGGTTGTGCGTAGCGCTGAGCACACGCCGCTGGCGCTGGCCGGGCTGGGCAGCCCGGTCCAGGCCGCGACCATGCCCTGGCGCGAGCTCGGACTCGGGCTGGCCGGGATCGTGGACGCGGACGTGCTGTGCGACGGCGGCCGCTATGTCCACGGCGAGCACGGCAACATGGATCTCCTGCGAGCCTGCGATCGACTCGTCCTGGTCACCGGATCGTCGCTGCCATCGGTGCGCGCGACCGCGCGACTGGCCGAGGTGCTGCACGTCCTCATGGACGGGCCCACGCCGACGTTGCTCGTGATCGATCCCGGCCATCCCTACGATCCCATCGACATCCGGGCGAGCTGCGGAGGCGACGGCATCGTGGAGCTCCCCCACGATCCACGGACGGCGGGCGTCTGGAGCCACGGCGATGCACCCGGCCGCCACCTCGACCGCACACCGCTGCAGCGCAGTGCGCGACGCGTCGCAGCGGTGCTGGCTTCCGCGGGAACCGCCGAGGTGACGTCATGACGCTCGCCCGTGTGCGGGCCCCCGGGGTCGATCGGCGGCTTGCGGAACGGATCCGGGAGACGGTGCTCGACCAGCTGGACCGGCACCCCGAACGGGACCGGCTCGCCGTGGGCGATCAACGGCAGCTGGTCCGGGGCTGGATCGAGGACCAGCTCGGTCTGGAGGCCCGTCGCCGCCTCGGGGCGGGCGAGCCACCGCTCGCCCGGCCACAGGAGGTCGAGTTGGCGCGGGGGATCGAGAACGTCATCTGGGGTGTGGGCCGGATCCAGGCGTTGCTGGACCTCCCTCACGTCGAGGACATCCACATCATCGGCAGTGGTGTGCCGCTCCTGCGGATGCGTGACGGATCGGTCGTGCCAGGCGCCGAACCTGTGGCCGACAACGACGACGACCTGATCGCCCAGCTCCAGCATATCGCCACCCACCACGGGAGCGCCGAGCGCGCCTTCTCCCCGGCCCAGCCGTTCCTCAACATGCAGCTGCCTGACGGGTCGCGGCTCGCAGCAGTCCGGGACGTGGTCCCGCGGCCGATCGTGACGATCCGCCGCCACCACCTCATCGACGTCACCCTTGATGATCTGGTCGCCCGCGGCACCATCTCCGTCGGGATGGCCGCCTTCCTGCGGGCGCTCGTGCGATCTCGGTGCAGCTTGTTGATCACCGGGATGCCCGCGTCGGGGAAGACCACGCTGCTGCGCGCGCTCGCCCGCGAGATCCCGGCTGGCGAGCGTGTCGCGACGCTGGAGACCGAGTTCGAGCTCGGGCTGCACAAACTTCGCCACACCTCGGCTCTGTGGGTGGCGATGGAGTGCCGACCCGGCTCCACCGAGATCGACCCCAGTACCGGCCGTCGCGCCGGTGAGGTCGGCCTGGCCGACCTGTTGCACCAGACGCTGCGGATGTCGGTCACGCGGGTGCTCATCGGCGAGGTCCGCGGTGACGAGGCCCTTCCGATGCTGGAGGCGATGAACGCCGGCATGCCCGGCTCGATGTGCACCCTGCACGCGGGCAACGCCGCCGACGCCTTGGAACGCCTCATTACCACCGCCCTGAAGGGCGCGGGGCGGGGCTGGTCGGACGGGTTCGTCACGCGCCTCGCGGCGCAGGGCATCGACTACGTGATCCACCTGCGGCACGTCCACCACCCACAGCACGGCCAGGTCCGGTTCGTGTCCGAGATCGCCGAGGTCACCGACGTCACGGAGACCGGACTGATCGCGATGAACCGCGTCTTCGCCCCGGCCCGCGCGGCGAATGATCCTCGCGGCCGGTTCGGGCTCGCCCCGCAGCAACGGTGGCGGTTCGACGAGGCCGGGATCTCGCTGGACGCACTCCGCGCGCCGGACGTGGATCGATGGGCCGTCCCCGGGAGCTCACGGTGATCGCCGGTGAGATCACCGCAGCGGTCGCGGGTGCTGTACTCGCGGTCGGCGCCGCACTCATCGTCGTGGGCCTGCGACGTCATGCCCGCTCGACCTCGATGCCGACGCAATGGCGGAGCACCGTCCAGGCGCTGGTAGTGGCATCGCAGCCGCCCGGACGGGACAGGGGCCGGCGCCGGGCGCGGCTACTCGCCTGGTGCGCGGTAGGCGGCGCCGTCTGGGTGGCCACCGGATGGCCGATCGCCGGGATCGCGGTCACCGCCGGTGGAGTGTGGGCGCCGTGGCTGATGGGCTCGGCGCGAGTCGCCCAGGAGCGCATCGACCGCCTGGAGGCGCTGGAGGGCTGGTGCCGACGGATGGCCGACACGCTCGCCGGTGGCGGCGCCGTCGGGCTCGCCCAGGCCATCACCGTCAGCGCCGGGCACACCGACGAGACCATCGCGGGCCCGGTCACGCACCTGGCGGCACGCCTTCGGGACGGCTCGTGCCCACCGGACGTCGCCGTGCGGGAGTTCGCCGACGAGCTGGACGACCGCGTGGCCGACACGGTCGCCGCCGCGATCGCACTGGCGCTGCACCATCAGTCCGCCGGGGTGGCGCGGGTCCTGCGCCAGCTGGCCGACGGTGTCGCCCATGACGTACGGGCGCGGCGGGAGATCGAGGCCGCCCGAGCGGAGTCACGACAGTCGATCCGGATGTTGCTGATCATCCAGGCCGGGGTGCTGGTCATGCTGGCGCTGGTGCCGTCCTTCGCCGCGCCTTACACCACGCCCGTCGGTCAGGTCGTGATGGCCTGTCTGCTGGCCGCCACCGTCTGGCTGCTGGTGTGGATGCGGCGTCTTGCGCTCGGCCGCCGCCAGCCGCGGTTCCTCGGTGCGGGGGCGGCCCGGTGAACCCGCTGCTGATGCTGGCCGTGGCCGGCGGCGCGCTGCTGGGCATCGGGTTCACGGTCGCCGGCGCGGCATTCGGACCGCGGCACCCGGTACTCGCCGATGCTCTCGCCGCGCTGGACGAACGGCAGCCACGACAGTCCTATCCGGCAGCGCCCGTCCTCGTGCGGGTCCTGCGCCACCTCCCCGGCACCGTCCCGGATGCCGATCTGGACATGATCGGCTGGGATCGTGACCGGTTCCTGGTCGCGCGCGCCGGACGCAGCCTTCGGTACGCCGCTGCAGGTCCCGTGCTGGGCACCGCCGTCTGGATTCTGGATCTCGGGCTGCCGCTCGTCGCTCCTGCCGGGCTCACCCTGGTCGGCGGACTGCTGGGGTGGACAGGTAGCGCACACGCGGTGTCCCTCCGCGCGGAGAACGCACGCGAGCAGTTGCGGTTCGCGCTCGTGTCCTACCTGCAGCAGGTGGGCCTGCTGCGCCACGGCGGAGCCGGAGTGTCCACAGCGCTGACCTTGCCCGCGCAACTGCTCCCCGACGGGTGGGCGATGCGGCGCATCGCCGACGAGCTCGCCCACGCCGAACGGTCCGGGCTCATGCCCTGGGACGGCCTGCGCCGCTTCGGGGAACGCGTCGGCGTCGACGAGCTCACAGATCTCTCGGCCATCGCGGCCAGCGCCGGCCACGACGGCGGCGCGATCGTCGACACCCTGCTCGCCCGGGCCGGGAGCCTGCGCGACGAGCTGCTCGCCGACGAGCACACCGACGCCAACCGGGCCAGCGGCCAGATGAGTACGCCCGGCGCGCTGCAGGTGTTCCTGATCGCCGCCTGGGTCCTGTTCCCGGCCGGTGTCGCATTGCTGTCCCTGTAGAAGGAGATCGGAGAAATCGATGATGATCCGGACGATCAATCACTGCATCCTGCAGGCCGTCGCCTGGTGTCAGGACCGGCTGGAACCTCTTCACGACGAGCGCGGCGGCGGTCGGAACACCGACGAGGGATTCCACATCTCCGCGGGCGCGATCATCGCAGGCACCATCGCCGCCGGAGTGGGCGCGTTCATCGCGAAGAAGCTCGGCGCCCTTCAGTAGCCATGCCGTGGACATGATCAGGAAGGCCGAGACCAGCGACCCCGAGAAGGGCGGTGCGGCCGGCGTGGAAGTGGCTCTCGTCTGGGTCGCGCTGCTCGCGCTGATCGGCGCCGTCGCGCAGGTCGCCCTGCTGTTCTACGCCGGGCAACTCGCGCTCACCGCCGCCCAGGAGGGTGTCACCGCAGGGCGGGTTCTACCGTCGACGACGCAGGCGGAGCAGGCTGCGCGAAGCTTCCTGGCGCGAGCCGCGGGTACCGCGCTCGACGGACCCTCGGCCACCGCACAGCTGGACGACGCCACCGGCGTGCTGCGCGTGCGGGTCACCGGGCGGGCGTTGTCCCTGGTGCCCGGTGTCCCGATGACGGTCGACAAGTCCGCTGTCGGCGCAGTCGAGCGGGCCGCCCGATGATCGCGCCGATGAGGGAGGAGACCGGCGGGGCGTCGAGCGTGGAAGCCGCACTCGCCGCCGTCGCGATCGGGCTGCTGCTGTTGTTCGGGCTGGCCGCCGGCCGGCTCACCGCCGCCGAGGCGGCCACTGGTGCAGCGGCGCAGGCCGCGGCCCGGCTGGGCTCCGCGACACGGGACCCGACCGGTGCACACGACCTCGCGACAGCGGAGGCGAACCGGGTGCTCGCCGCACAGCACATCAGCTGCGCCGCGCTGGAGGTGACCGTCGAGGTACCGGCTGCTCCGATCGGGACCCCGTCCGTGGCGCGGACCCGGGTGCGTTGCGCGGTGCGCTGGTCCGGTCTGGGCCTCCCGGGGGCTCCCGGAACACATGACCTGGTCGCCGAGTTCAGCAGCAGCGTCGACCGCTACCGGGAGAGGTCATGAGCGGGGAGCGCGGGGGTGGCGCCGTGTCCGTCCCAGCAGCGGTGGTGCTGCTGGCCGTCCTCGTCCTGCTCGGGCTGGCGGTGGACGGCGTGCGCGCCGCCCAGGTGATCGCGACCGCCGACGCGATCGCCGGGGAGGCCGCCCGGGCCGGCGGGCAGGCCGTCGATGTCGCGGCTCTCGCCCGTGGCGCGACGGCGGTCGACCCCACGGCGGCCGCAGCGGCGGCGCGCGGCTACCTAAAGAGCGCAGGTGTCACCGGCACGGTCGACCTCGACGGAGCGGACACGATCCGTGTGGAGGTCACCGTGACCCGGCCGACGGTCCTCCTGGGGTTGGCCGGACGGCCGACCATCACCGGCCACGGGAGTGCGTCGGCCCGCCTCGTCCCCGTCGATCCCGGTGGAGCACCGTGATGGCCGCGGCCGGACGGATCGGTGCCGCTCTCGGGATCCTGGCGGTCCTCGTGGGGACGCCCTCCCTACTGCTGCTCCTCGGGCGCGCCCTTCTGCCGACCTCCGCACCGTCAGGCCCCGACATCATCGCTGCCCTGTCCGGCCCGGACGACGGCTCACTGCTGGCGGGGGTGCTGCTCGTCGCCGCGGTGCTCGTCTGGGCTCAGCTGGCCGTCTCGATCATCGCCGAACTCGTCGCCGTGATCCGGCACCGTCCGGGGCCTCGCCTCGAGCTGCCCGGGTTGGGGGCCAGCCGGACGCTGGCATCGGTACTGGTCGCGGGCCTGCTCGGCGCGGGAACGGGCACGGCCTCCGCCGCCCCGCCACCGCCCATCGCCGTGATCGCGACGCTCAACCCCGTCGCCGTGCAGACGTCGCAGCCCGCGGACGCGCCGACGTACTCGGTACAGCCGCGCGACACGCTGTGGCGGATCGCCGAATCCCAGCTGGGTGATCCGCTGAGGTGGCGGGAGATCTACACGCTCAACGCCGGCATCGTCCAACCCGACGGCGGCCGGCTCACCGAGGCGGCTCTGCTCCACGCCGGCTGGGTCCTCGTCATGCCCACCTCGGCCGGCGATGACGTCGTCGTCCGCCCCGGTGACACCCTCTCGGAGATCGCCGACCGCGACCTGCACGACGTCCGGCTGACGAACGAGCTGTACGCAGCCAACAAGGGCCGGCCACAGCACGACGGGATGAGTCTCCTCGATCCCGACCTGATCCGGCCCGGGTGGACACTGCAGCTGCCGATGACGGCAGCAGCTCGTGATGACGGGACCGCGGAGACCGATCCTGGCCAGTCCGCCCACGCCGCGCCGGCCCCGGCCGAGCCGTCGACGATCGCGCCCTCCCGTCCGACACAGCCCGCAGATCCGCAACCGCAGAAGCCCGCCCCGGCCCTTACTCCCGAGCCGCGCACTGCGGCACCGGCCGAGCCGACGACCCCTTCTCGGAAAGTGCCCACCGCCCCCTCCCTCGTGCCCACGGATGCGCCATCGACGGTGCCCACGCTGCTGGGCGTGTCCTCGCTCGTGATCACCGGCCTGCTCGGTGCCCTCGCGGTGCGGCGCAGACGCCAGCTACGCCATCGCTTCTCCCGCCATCGCATCGCCGTCCCCGACGACACCTCCGGTCGCTTGGAGTGGACCGCCGCGCAGACTCCTCCGACGCTCGATGACACCGTCCTCGACGCCGCGTTACGGGGCCTGACGCTGCACGACTGGTCCGCAACGACGCCACCCGAGCTCGCCGCGGTCGACCTCGGACCCGGTTCCGCTCGCCTCACTCTCACCGACGCCGGACTGCTGCCACCACCGTTCGAGACGGACGACGACGGCGGGACGTGGACGCTCGCCGGCGACGCCGACCTTCCGCTCGCGCCGGATGAAGCCGGTGGCCGGTGCGCCCCGTTCCCGGTGCTCGCCTCCGCCGCCCACTCCCCCGACGGCCGCGCTCTCCTCCTCGACCTCGAGGCCCTCGGCGTCGCCCACATCACCGCGGATCCCGAGGCCGCAACCGGGCTGCTGCGCCATGTCGCAGCCGAGCTGGCCAACGCCCGCTGGAGCGAGGACGTCGAGATCCTGCTGGTCGGGTTCGGCGGCGAGCTGCTCCCGCTCAACCCGGAACGCCTGCGCGCGCTGCCGGATCTGGCCGCCGGGCTGACCGAGATCCGTGCCCACGTACGCCGCATCGAGGCCGCGCTCGACACGGTCGGCGCCGCAACCGTCGTCGACGGCAGGTTGGCCGAGATCGCCCCCGACGCCTGGCTTCCGATCGTCCTGCTGGCCGACGGCTCGGCGCCGGTGACCGACGGAGATCGGGACGAGCTCAGCGCACTCGCCGCCGAACTCGACGACGCAGGCCGCCGCGGTGTCGCGATCGTTGTGCACGGCGTCGCTCACGTCGGCACCGAGATCCACATCGCCGGCAACGGCGAGCTCGTCACCCGCTATGCCGCGGACGGTCCGTGGGCCGCCGCGTTCACGGCGCTCTCGACCGCCGCCGGACTGGCCGGGATCCTCGCTCCGACCAGCGAGGCAGATCTACCGGTCGGTCCGGCGGAGGACCCACACACGTGGGCACAGGACATGGATGAGGACGGGGCCGTCTCCGAACCTCCCACCGAGAGCGATCCCGAGGCGGAGCGACGACTGGAGATCGTCGAAGGCCAGGACCCGACCCTCGACGACGACATCGCCCGCTGGCATGCCGACGGAACACCCGCGGTACCGCTGATCGGGATACTCGGCGAGCCCGCGGTCCGCGCCCCCGGCGCCCTGCCGTCCGGACGGGCGACGTGGGTCGCGGAGGTCCTCGTCTACCTGGCCCTTCATCCGGCCGGTGTGACGCTGCAGAAGGTGCTGGCCGACCTCTGGCCGGACGGCAGGCAGGTGACGCTCTCCACCGCGCGGCATGCCGTCTACACGGCCCGCCGCTGGGCCGGGCGTGGCCTCGCCGGCGACCCTGATCGCCCGTTCGTCTCCGACATGCAGTCCGACACCACCTACCGGCTCCGAGGGCACCTCCTGGACTGGGATCTGTTCCGCCGCCTGCGCAAGCGCGCCCAGGCCCGCCACTGCGCTCACCATCCCGGCGCCGTCGAGGACTACCGGGCCGCGATCAGCCTGGTCCGCGGTCCCGTCCTGTCGGCACTGCGCCCCGACGGCTACGCCTGGCTGGCCGGCCACGATCAGCGCCACGACCTGCAGATCCCCGGATTCCTGGTCGACGCCGCACACGAACTGGTCGACATCGCCCTCAACGACGGCGACACCACGCTCGCACGCTGGGCCGCGGAGACGGCCCGCAGCATCGACACCGACGCCGCGTTCGACCGCCCACTCACCGACCTGATGCGGGTCGCCCACGCCGAGGACCACACCTCCGAGCTCGAGCGCTACGCCACGATCCTGCTCGACGCCCGCGGCTTCGACGTCCCCGAGGAACTCCCGCCCGAGACCTTCGCGGTGCTCAACGCGCTACTCCCGGACGGGCCCCGTCGAACCCGCACGCGGCCGTGACCGCCGAGATGTCGGCGATCGCGGGTGCGCTGATCGTCGGCCCGGTCGTCCTCCGGCTCGCCCACGACCACCGGACCACTCCCGTCCAGCTCGGCGGGACCGAGGCCGCGGCGATGGTCGGCCTCGCCGGGTATCTCGTCGCCGCCGCGGCCGGGGCCGGACGTCTGTTGCTCGTCGCGCCGCTCGCCACGTTCGGTATCGCCGCCGCGCTGGTGGACGTCCACGAGCGACGGCTGCCCAACCCACTCACCGGCGCCCTGACCGCCCTCACCGCCGTCACGCTGGCCATCGCCACCCTGTCGTCGGGGGACGTCGAGCCGGCGGTGAGATCCGGGCTGGCCGGACTCCTCGTCGGGGGCATGGCGGTCCTCGTGAAGATGATCAGCCCGCGGAGCATCGGCTGGGGGGACGTGAAGCTGCTCCCCGCCACCGTGGCCGCGCTCGCCTGGTCCGACCCGATCACGCTGTATCGGGGTGTGGTGGCGTGGGTCCTGCTGCTGCTCGTGACCCTCGCCGGATGGAAGCTCGCACACTTCGGCCGGGACGAGACGGTGCCCTACGGACCCGCGCTGGTCGCCGGAGCACTCGGGACGCTCCTGGTCGTGACCTGATGCCCGATCCCGCACAGATGCCGCGAACCCGCCGCCGCGGGCCGGGAAGGCCGGGCGGCGGGCCGCGGCCGGGGAGCGGGTGGCCGCACCACCAGCGGCGCGTCGAGGTCGATCCCGGCGAAGCGCTCGCGGATCGCCGCGTCGGAACGTCGGTCCAGCCCCCGGAGATGGCGGGCGACCGCTCGGTCCCGATCACGTGACGGATCGAGGTCGCGGGCGAACGTCGCGAGATCCACCCGATCCGGAGCCTGCGGCGCGACCCGGGCCTTGTCAGTGATCGCCCAGGGCGCCAGCTCCGACGCCGGCTGGGTCAGCATGTGGTGGTGCACCGCCTCGGCGGTCGGGCGCGACGGCGTCCGCGCGCCGACCGGGCCGACACCGGGCACATACCCGACCACGCCCCACCCCGACTGCCCGATCGGAGCCAGCGACACCACCTGCGCCCAACGGGGCACCTCCGCCACCAGGCCGCGCGCGGCGTGGAACGTGGCCGTGTCGATCGGCGTCGGTAGCGGGACGGCAGCGGTGGCGCCGAGTGCGTGCTCCAACGCCGCCCGTCCGCCGCCGAGGTCACGCAACGCGGCCGCCCGTTCGGCGCTGGTCCTCGCCCGGTGGTGGCGGGCCACCCCGTCGGCGAGGAACGTCGCGATGTGCGCGAGTTGGTAGAGCTCGTAGCTGGGCAGCACCGGCAGCGGATAGTCCGGCTGGGTCATCGCAGATCCCTCCCTCTCGTCGATGCCGGCGGCGACAACCGCGTCGGCGCGGAATCCGCGGTTCGCCGAGCTGCGGATGCCCGGACGGGCGCCCCGAGCGCGCGACCGGCCCTCTCCATCGCGACCAACCGCAGGTCCGGCACGGCCGGTTTCGGGAGCACGCGTTCGGCCAGCTCCGCCGCGTCGACGAACGCCGCACGCGTCGAGACGTAGGCCTTCCGATCGTGGATCACGAGGCATAGCCGGTCGATCGTCACCACCAGCCGGCTCGGTCTCCCGGCTGGAGCACGCAACAGGCCCACGACACGCGGCGAACCGACGACGTCGATCGCGGTCGCGGCCTTCATGACATCCGGCGCGGACGACGTCGGGTCGATCGGGCCGATCACCGGGAGCCTACCCGCGTAGTGCGACACCCCCCGCCATCCCTGCATCACCGCAGCCGCGCCGGCCCAGTCGTGGAAGTAGATCAACGTACGGCCGATCCGGACACTCACCGTGGCGTCGTCGGTCTGGGGATGATGCGCAACGACGGCGGTGTCCTGTGTACCGCGCAGGGTCAGCACGACACTGACCCGCTGTCGCACCGGTGCACGGCGGTTCTGCGGCATCCTCCCCGCCTCCTTCCGCGAGCATGGCGGGGTGGTCACCCGCGTGGTCGCTCCGACCGTCGCAGCGCACGCGGATCGAGGCGTGGCTGCTCGGTGGCCGGCACCGGAGCACGCTCGTCCACACCCCGACCGCGCCGTGATGCGACCGGCCATCGGGTCGACCACGCCTCGACCACACCCGCTGCCGTCATCGCGGCCGCTGCTTGATGCGGCCGTCCACGGTCGCGGTGCCATCCCGCGATCTCCCGAGCCAGCGCCGCCAGCGCCAACGCCAACGCGACGGCCGCAGCGAGCTCGTCTCCGTCCGACGGCGGGCGCCGCCGGATCAGCCGCCGCGCGACCCGCCGCAGCTCCACGCTCTCCGCGCTCGCCCGCCCGACTCGACCGCCCACGATCCGCGCCGCCCGATCGAACGGGACGCACGCCGCCTCCAGGGTCGTTCCGTCCAGCTCCCACGCGCCCGCCGCGGTCACGACGTCCGCCGCCGCGTGCACCACCTCCGCCACATCCCCGCCGCCCGCGGCCAGTGCCCGTCGGGCGCGGCCGACGGCCAACCGCGCATCGGTCAACGCCTCGCCCCGCTCGGGCCGATCACCTGCCGCGGACTCCCAGCGGCGCAGCAGCCTGGGCAACGACAGGTCCGCGGCCAGCTTGCTCCCCGAGAAGAAGATCGGGAAACCGGCCGCCGTCACGTCCCCGACCATCGCGACCTTGTACCCGAGCGGATCCCCCGGCGGTGCCCGGCGCACCTCCACCAGCACCCCCGCGTCCCGCAGGCCGCTCTCGAACGAGGCCACATCGGTGGCGGCGACCGCCGCCCGCCGTACCGCCCGCACCAGCGCGACCCTCGACGGCACCCGCCCCTGCCGCGCCGCCTTCTCCCGCTCACCCCGCGACGGCGCCCGCTCCGCCGTCCCGTCCGCGCCCGCCGTCACCGTGAGCCCGAACCGCCGCTCCACCGCCTGCGCCGCCACCCGCAGCTTCGGATAGTCGCGATAAGGCCAGAACCGTCGCCCGGTGTCCTGGCGAACCAGCACCACCGCGATGTGGATGTGGTCATCGGCGTGCCGGACCGCCACCCACCGCGGCCCACCCGGATCGTCCCGCTCGGCGACCCCGGCGCCGTGCAGCAGCTCCCGTGCCACCGACGCCCACTCCGCATCGGTCAGGGTGCGGTCGGCGGCAGCGACACGGGCCGAGCAGTGCCACACGTACCCCCGCTTCCCCTCCGACTCGGGCGTCTCCGTGAGCCCCGCCGCGACCGCCGGTGCCCGCATCGCCCGGATCAACGGCCCCAGCTCCAGATCCCACTCAGCCGGACCCGACCGCACCGGCTGCCATCCCGCGTCCCGCCCGTCCCACGAGGCGATCACGTGCGGGTTCCGGTGCTCCTCCGCCCGCCCCGGCCCCATCAGATACGCGATCAGCCCGCCGACCCGCCAGCCGTGCACCACCTTCGTGATCACGACAGCCGCTCGACCAGAACGTCGATCAACTCGTCCACAACGCTGGCGAGATCGCCGACGACGCCAGGACGGGCGGCGATCAGCTCCTGCAGCAGATCCCGCTGGGCGGAGACCGTCAGCTCCTGGCCCTCATGCGCCGCGCGGACAGCGACATCCCCGATCCACGCCCCCACTGCCAGCCCCCGAGCCTCCGCCCGGCTACAGACCGCGTCCAGCTCCGCATCGGAGAACCGCACCACCACCTGCCGCACCCGCGGCGGGCCAGCCCGCTGCCGTCGGCGCCGCACCCCACCCTGATCCACGATCTCGAGGGTCGACGTGACCGTGGACGGCGACGTGGTCGCCCATCGCCCTCAGCAGTCGGAACGCCCCCGTTCCGACCACCCTGCCGGAAGCATCGCTTCCGGCAATATCTCGCTCCCGGCAACCCCACGGACACAGTTGATGGCAAGCTGATGATGCCCCTGATTCCGACGAGGAGGGCAGATCGTGCCTCAGCTGGCCGTGACGGTCGAGTTCCTCGGCGAGCTGGCCAAACTCCAGCCACCGGTCCGCAAGCAGACGGTCGAGGCGCTGACGAAGTTCGCCGAGCACACCCACGCCGGCATGCACCTCGAGAAGCTCGCCAACATGCGCGACGACCGGGTGCGCACGATCCGGATCACCGACTACTGGCGTGGCGTCGTCCTCGCGCCGGTGTCGGGCGACCGGTACACGCTGCTGCGCGTGATGGGGCACGACGAGGCCGCCGAGTGGGCCCGTCGGCGCGTCTTCTCGATCAACGAGGTCTCCGGTGTCCTGGAGGTCCGCGACATCGCCATGATCGAGAAGATGTCGGGTGACGAGATCCCGGTCGTGGCAGACCCGCTCCTCGCCCACGTCGACGACGGCGACCTCGCCCGGCTCGGTGTCGACGATCAGGTGCGCAGGCTGGCCCGAACGCTGAACGATGACCTCGCGCTGGAGGCGGTCGAGCCCTTCATCCCGGCCAACCAGTACGAGGTGCTCTACGGCCTGGCGACGGGGATGACCGTCGAGCAGGTGTGGGCCGACGTCGTGGCGCCGAGGATCCCCGAGGGGCCGATCGATCAGGACGACATCGTGGCTGCGGTGGAGCGCACGCAGGGCCGGATCGCGCTCGTCGACGGTCCGGCCGAGCTTGTCGAGCTGCTCGACAAGCCGCTGTCGCTGTGGCGGATCTTCCTGCATCCGGCGCAGGAGGAGCTGGCGTACCGGCCGTCCTACACCGGCAGTGCGCAGGTGACCGGCGGACCCGGCACCGGCAAGACCGTCGTGGCGCTGCACCGGGTCAAGCACCTGGTCACCGGGCGGGAGCTCCCGCCACGCTCGGTCCTGCTGACGTCCTTCTCCCGCGGCCTGGCCGAGGCGCTGGAACGCGACCTGGAGGCCCTCCTCGACACCGACGAGCGCCGTGCGGTGGCGGTGCTGAACGTCGACCGGTGGGCGCTGGGTGTCGTTCGCGCCGAACACGGCACGGTCACCATCGTCGACGACGAGCAGCTGCGCGAACGGCTGGCGGGCGACGGGACGTTCACACCCGCGTTCCTGCTGGAGGAGTGGCGCCAGGTCGTGCTCGCGAACGACGTCCACACGTTGGAGGGCTACCTGGCGGCACCCCGTCGGGGCCGCGGGCGCGGGTTGACACGGCGGCAGAAGCAGCAGATCTGGCCGCGCATCGGCTCTTTCACCGATGATCTCCGCCGGGACGGGTTGTGGACGTTTCTGACCGTGGCCGACGAGGCCGCCCGGCTGGTGGCCGCGCGTCCGAGCCCGCCATTCCGGCATGTCGTCGTCGACGAGATCCAGGACCTGCATCCCGCGCAGTGGCGGTTGCTGCGCGCCGCCACGCCGCCCGGTGCGGACGACCTGTTCCTGACCGGCGACCCGCACCAGCGGATCTACGGCAACCACGTGTCGCTACGCCGGGTCGGCATCGACGTCCGCGGCCGCGCGGCCCAGCTGCGGATCAACTACCGCACCACGGCGGAGATCCTCCGGTGGTCGATGCGCATCCTCGGCGCGTCCGCGGTCGCCGATCTCGACGAGGGTGTCGACTCGCTGGCGGGCTACCACTCGGCCCTAAACGGCGCCGAGCCCGAGATCGCCCCGGCGGCGAACGCGGCCCGGGAAGCCGAGGATCTCGCGCTCGCGATCGAGCAGTGGCGCGAGGACGGGGTGGCCGGCGCCGACATCGTCGTGGTTGCGCGGACCTTCCCGCACGCCCGCGCCATGGCCAAGGAACTGGGAGTGCACGGCATCGAGACGGCCGAGCTGCGCGACAGCAGCCCGCCGGCCGACGCCGTGCGGATCAGCACGATGCACGGGATGAAGGGCCTGGAGTTCCGTTGCGTCGCGGTGGTCGGCGTCGGCAAGCGGTCGTTCCCGCTGCAGAAGGCCGTCACACCGGTCGCGGACGACCCGGTCCGCCACGCACTGGACGTGCAGCAGGAGCGCTGCCTGCTGTTCGTCGCGTGCACCCGCGCACGGGAACGGCTCCGGGTCTCGTGGAGCGGCGCGGCCAGTGATTTGGTCCCCAGCACGACGTGACCGCCGTGCCTACTCACGTCAGGGGGAACCGCGTCACGATCCTGTCGGCGAGGGTTGTGGTGCGCTCCACGATGTCCCCGACCGTCCAGGTCTGTCGGTCGGCGAGGTCGGTGTTGAGTGCCAGCCCGTTCCGATAGCCGATGGCATTGCCGCGAGCATCGGTGCGGTCACGCTTCTCGGGGAACGACTTGTTGCCGAGCGTGCTGTTGTACGCCGTGATGGTCAGGTTTCCGAGCCGGTGTACATCGGCTTCCTGTGCCGCAGCGGCCGCGGCGTCACCCCCCAGCATCTGCCTCCACGCGTCCGGCAGATTCGCACCCTGGGGCAGGATGTGCTCGATCGTCCACACAAAATGCCCCTTCTCCTGCGCCCAGAGATCCGTCCAGGTCTCTTTCGTCATCGCGTCCTCGGAGAGCGTCGTGAGCAGGAAGCGGGCGACGTCGGTGTTCTCCTCGTAGATCGGGCCTTCCAGGCGCCGGCGAAACTCCTCTTCGCTGGACGACGCATCCGCGAGCGCCTGCATGATGACGTCGACGATTCCGGCGCCGCTCAGCCCGTCGAGCTGCTCGATCATCGTCATGAACAGCTTCGGCAACGCATAGGTCTGCGGGAAGCCCGTCAGGTTGCGCCGGACGAAGAAGCTCGTCAACCGCCGGGCGACGATGACCAGATGTGCCTCGGTCAGCTCGAGTGTCGCCTGCTTGCTGAGCAACCACATCACCAACACGTACGACGGTGACCCCTGCGCACGCATCAGTTGACGGAACGCCTCGTCGAGCGGCGTGGTCACATCCGTCTCCACCACGCAGGTGATCCGGCCGTAGATCCGGCTGGCCTCGACCAGATCGTCGGCGCCGGCCTTGATGTCCTTGCCGAGCAGGGTCTCGTAGATGCGGATCAGCTTCGTGCGCGTGGCGACGGGCGCGTTGGGCACGTCGGGGAGCTCGGCCTTGAACGCGTTGTAGTAGTGCCGCAGAAACCGCTCCTGGTTCGCGTAGTTGTCACCGAGACTCGTCAGCATCTCGTTCCACAGCTTGAACGCGTCATCGACGTGCATGGCGCCGTGCCGTTCCGATACGGCGAGGAGGTGATTCTTGATCAGGTCGACCGGGGTGAGTGGCATCCCGCGGTTGTTCAGCGATTCGAACAGCACGAACGCGTCGGCGTGATTCGCCACCTCGATCTTCACCAGGATCGCCTTCTGGACCGCGTCGAGGACGGCCCGGGCGGCCTTGACGTCATCCCACCCGTTGGTCTCACCGAATCTGCTGATCGCGCTGCGAAAGTACTGATAACACTTGGAGATGCGGCGAAGGGAGAAATACGGCTTCTTCGTGGACTGCTCCACGCTGAGACCCGCATCCGCGAGTACCGTCACATAATCGTCGCGGTTGTAGCCCTGCGTCTGCGGCGTGACCCGCAGCTTTCCGCCCTTACCGACGAGCCGTCGCCCCAGGTTGAACAGCTCGTTGCGGGCCTCGTCGTCGAGATTGTCGCGATGCTCGTTGAGCAGGGAGTAGATCGCCGCAAGCAAGAGCGTGAGGGTCGTGGCCCGCTGCTGACCGTCGATGAGTTCCAGGACGCCGCTCGCGACCGCGTCCACGGTCTGGTTGAGCGTGATGATCGTGCCGAGGAAGTGCGCATCGTCGGTCTCGACGAGATCCTGGAAAAGATCCTCCCACTGCGCCTTCTGCCACGAATACTCCCGCTGGTACGGCGGAACCCGGTAGGTGAGGTTGCCCTCGAACGAGAGCAGCTCGTGCACCGGGTACTGGTTGGCTGACTTGATCACTGCTCGATCCCCTCCGCGGACATCGGTTGGAGTTTCTCGGCGACCGCGGCGCGCAACGTCGCGACAACCTCTTCCCATTCGGTCACCAGCACCTCCGGCACGTCGCCGAAGGCGCGGTTGCTGTGCAGCACGTCGGAGGTCTCCCGATAGACCGTCCCCGCCCGCCGTGCCACGTTCCTCAGCTGGAGCCACTCCTCGCCGGACGCTCCCGCGGCGACGAGCAGCAGCCTGCTCCGGATGTAGGCGTGGGTGCGGTCCGCGGCGACACCGCCTTCCGCCGCCCGCAACAGGTCAGCGGCGAGCAGCTCCAGATCCTGCCGGACGAGCAGGACTCGGATGCGGCGCTGACTCGTGGCGCTCAGCGGGGTTCCCATCACCACGAGAAGTTCGTGAGCTCGGTGCAGGCCCGGCGGGCTGCGCGGATCTCGGTCTGCAGATCCAGCCCGGCCGTGCCGTCGCCGTGGGTGCCGGAGTTCCAGCGGTCGAGATGGCTGTCGCGACACGCCTCGGTCCGGCGCAGCACGCCGGGACCGCCCGCCAGCGTCACGACATGCTTGATCCTCTTGCGGGTCGGTTGATCACCGAGCTCATCGAGTGCGTCCGCGACGTCCTTTCCACGGCGGACGGCGTGGGTGATCAACGCGTGCCGGATGGCCCCGTCGAGCGCGTTGCGGCACAAGCCCGTCACGATCGACTCGACCGACGCGGTAGCCCGCCACTTGTCCGCCATCGAGTCCGACTTGAAGGTCTCCGCCTCGGCGAGCAGTGCCTCCCACGGCGTCCGGTGCCGCACCCAGGTGACCTCCTGGGTGGCCGGGTCCCGCTCCACGGCGATGACCCCGACGTCGGGGATCCGGGCACGGAGGTGCTCCTCCAGCCGGGGATCATGGGTGAACACCAGGACCTGCTGGGTGGAGGCGAGCCGGGCGAGCTCGGCTGCGACGCGGTCGACCCGCGTGGTGTCGAGCGCATGGATGGGATCGTCCACGACGAGGAACCCGAACGCGTTGGTGGTGCCGAGCATCGTCAGCGGCGCCAGGAGAAGGGCGTTGCGCTGGCCACTGCTCAGCATGCCGAGCGTGGCGGGGACGCCACCGATGGTCATAGCGACCTGCACCCCGCGCCGCTGCTTGACCTTGCCCTCGTGCTTGATCCTCGTGATCTCGATCTGGGCTTCGGGAAGCATGGCGGCGACCGCGGTCCGCATGCCCGACGTGACGTCGTCCTGGCGACGCTGCCGCAGCTCGACCTGGATGTCGTCGAGGGTCGCCGACGCCTTGGTCCAGCTGTCGGCGTCCCTCGCGGCCTTCTGGTGCTCCCGCCAGGACACCACGAAGGCCGTTGCCACCTCGACGCGCGCGCGTCGCCACTCCGCCGCCGCGTCCGAGCTGGCGCGCAGCGTCGCCAGCCACTCCCGATGGGCTCCGCCGCTCATAGCGGCCAGCAGGGCACGGGCCGCCTGGTGGGCACGGGAGTGCGCACGAGTCCCGTCAGCACGGACGGCAGCGGCGAGCTCCCGGGCTGCCGATTCGGGGCCGCCCGGCACGTCCGACCCGAACAGCGGCCGCAGGACCTGATCGTTCCATGAGTCGGCGGCTCCAACAGCCTCCTCGACCGCGCGCGCGTTCGTGCGCCAGGCATCGACTCCCCGGACGACATCCCGCGCATGCGTCCGCCAGTCGACGTGGCTGCCACACAACGGACACTCACCGTCCGGTATCGCATCATCGCCGGCGAGCGCGTCGAGATGGTGGGCCGTCCGCGCCAGGTGCGGGGAGTCCAGGTGCGTCTCCGCAGCGCTCAGCTCGCGTTCGGCCTGGGCCAGGCGGGCTCTGAGTTGCTCGGCACGCTCCTCCAGGTCGTCGGCGACGGCTACCGAACTGATCTCCGCATGGTCGACGAGGCCGTTGCCGTCCATCCAGGCGTCGATGTCCACGTCCCAGGACGTCGGCCACTCGATGTCGGGCAGGGGGCGAGGACGGCGCGGATCGGCACGGAACCGCTCGTTCATCGAGCGCTCGGCCGCGCTCGCCTGCCCCTTGGCCTTCGTGAGCTGCCGCGCCGCGTCGGCGGCCCGCTCGCTCCGACGTTCCAGCTCGTCGCGCACCTCCTGCCAGACCGGCCCGAGGACCAGCAGCTCCAGGAGGAACTCCTGCAGGTCCAGCGGCTTCTGCAGCCGTGCCTGCAGGCGGGCGTAGCTGTAGCAGGACCGCGACGCCTGGACGGCGTCCTTCCAGGCCCGACCGAGTTCCACCTGCCGGACGCCGTCGGCGTCGGCGATCTCCGCCGCACAGCGCGAACCGGTGGCGTCGCCAAGTTCTGAACGGATGGTCAGCCGGGCCGCCCCGCTGGCCAGGACGACCTCGATCTCCGCACTCGGGGCACCCTCGGCCAGCAGCGCGGTCGCCCACAAGTCACCCACCGCCTCGTCCGCCACCGCCTGGTCACCGCGGAGCGACACCTCGAGCGCCTTGGCGATGCTCGTCTTACCGGATCCGTTGGGCCCCCGGACGACGAGCAGACCGGCGACCGGTTCGAGGTCGAGCCGGCCCGGTAGGAGCGTCCCGACGCCACCGAGCCCGGAGATCGCGACCGAGGCGATCCGCCAGGTGCGTCCCTCCAGCAGACCTGCGGTGTCGGGCTCGTGTTCGGACGCCATCTCCTGCACCAGCGCGAGCAGGCGCCGACGAGCGTCCAGGGTCGGCGCGTAGCTGCGCCCGACCTGGTCCTGCACGAGATCAATCAGCTCCGCGTAGGTGACCGGGGACAGCACCCGGGTGGAACCCACGGCAGTCGGTGGAACCGACGCCACAGCATGATCCTTTCCTTGACGAGCACGAACGTCGACCGCTACCGAGTGGGGTGGCGAGTGCCCTGACCGGCGGGGACGGGCGCGAGAGAGGTCCACGCCGGACCATCGGCTGTCACGGCCGCCATGCGGTCGTAGGCATCGAGGACCAGGCGTTTCGTGCGGAACTCGCCGTGGTCGCGCTCCTCGTACTTGCGGACGACTGGGAACGCGTCCAGCACATGCTCGGCCTCGGGCCGGGTCAGGCCGTAGACGTGCAGGAACGCGGCGTCGAGGTCGGCGCGCAGCAGGGCCCGGCGCTCGGGGTCCCAGCGGAAGGGCGGGCCGGTGTCGTGCATCTCCTGGGCGTAGGGCTGCAGCCGCCAGGAGGTGTAGGACAGCTCCAGCACGTAGGGGATCACCCAGTCCGCCAGGGAGCGGTCCGGCTGCCACGGGGTCGACGCGGCGAAGGTGGCCGGGGTGGGGCAGGCGAGCTGTTCGACCACCGAGTACGTCATGTGGGTGCCGCTGAGCTTCTGGCGGGCGATGTAGTCGAACACCAGCGACGACCACACGGCGTGCAGCAGTGGGCCGTGCGCCGGATCGGCCGGGAACGCGAGCGGGAACACGTGGCCGACGGCGCTGGTGGGCAGGGCCGAAGGCACGAACGTGCGCTCGTTGCTGGCGTTGGTGATGTCACGCCAGCCGAGCAGCCAGTCGCGGCCCCAGCGCTGGGCCAGTGCCTTCGTCACCTCGATGCGGGCGACCCAGTAGCGGGCAAGCGGCTCCAGGTTTGGGTCGTCGTGCTGCTCAGCGGTGGGGCGGGGCAGCGTGCCCTTATTAAGCTGCTCGTGCGTGGCATCGCGGTAGGTGGAGTACCGGTGGTCGAAGTGGCTGAGCAGCTTCGCCTCGTACAGCGGCCGGTACTCATCACTGGCCAGGTGGTACGACCACCCGTCGAACTCTGCGCCGGTTAGCCACTCTGACTGATGGAACAGCCCGGAGTCATCTGCCATATGCAGCATTCGACCTAGCGACAGGCGCCAGGGGTTCAGCTGGCCCGCATCTCGGATCAGGACGGGATGCCGCCTGTACACACCCAGAGTGATCGCGGCGTCCTCGCGCGTGCGAAACATTGGCAGAGTGCCTGTGTTCGGGTTGATCGCCAGCACTTCGTCGGGAGTCAGCTCAAACCGGCGCGCCGGCACGTCCTCTACGAACCGCGTGTAGAAGGCAAACCGGCTGCGCTCAGCTCGCCATCGACGGCCACTGACTGCCGTGAGGGCGAAGCGGAACTGGTTATGTACGCCAGCAAAGATCTTCGATTCGTTCTCGAAGTCGTAGAAGGCGAGTAGTCGCTTGGATCCGAGCGTGTCAGCGAAGAGCGGCGCCGTCGTTTTGTCCGTCGCCAGCCCGGTCGGAGTGATCACCCCGGCCGCGCCCTGCGGCCCGACGATGGCCCGAAAGGTCTCGGCGAAGACGCTGTAGGTGTTGATGTCGCCTTGTCCGGTGAGCGGGTAGCGGCCGCTTTCCCGGAGCACCTTGCCGATACCGTCGGAAGCGCGCATCGCATTAAGGTAAGCAGCGTGGAGGGACGCTCCCTCGATTGAGCCAGCCAATTCCTCAATCATCCGGCGGCGGATCGCGGCGGTCCTCGCCTTGACGATGTCGTCGCGGCCGTAGGCTTCGAAGAACTCCTTGTCCTGCATCTTCACCCGCTCCCACGGCGGGTTGCCGACGACGCAGGAGAAGCCCCCCGCCCACCCGGTCTGCTCGTCGACCCCCACCCCACCCGCGGGCACGGTGAAGATCTCCGGGAACGCCAGGTGCCAGTGCAGGAACAGATACTGCTCGCGCAGCCGGGCGATCTCGGCGCGGGTGGTGGCGGGCACCGTGTCGTCGGCCGGGTCCTGGAGGGCGAGGAACACGTCCTGGGTGACGGCCTTCGGGGCGTCGAGCTTCTTGTGCCACAGGAACGCGGCGCACCAGGCGTCGGCGGCCTGCCGGGCGGTGCGGTAGGCGTCGGATGCCTGCAGCTCGGCGTACTGCGCGGCCTGCTTGTGCACCCCGGCCAGGTCGTCGGCGGCAGCGCTCGCGATGGTGCGCAGCTCGGTGGCGAAGCCCGCGTTGTCGACGCGGACATCGGTCCCCATCTCGAACAGCGACATCTGCGCATCGCGTGACTGCTTCGCGAGCGCTCGGGCGAAGGCGGGATCATCGCCGACGATCGGGGTGAACGCGGCGTCCGGGATGCCGTCCCGCAACAGGCGGGGGGTCGCGCCGATGAGCGCGTTGCCGTGACGGATGTGCGCGTCGAGGAAGCTGAGCGGCTTGCCCGGTTCGAGGGCTTCGAGCCACAGCGACACCTTCGCCAGCTCGACGGCCATCGGGTTGAGGTCGACACCGTAGATGCAGCGGGCGATCACCTCGTGCAGGGCGGCGCGCGCCGACGGCAGCGTGGGTTCGGGGTTGCCCTCGCGGACGGCGGCGACGCGCTTGGCGATGCGGCGGGCAGCGCCGACGAGGAAGTGGCCGGAGCCGCAGGCCGGGTCGCACACGGTCAGCGCCAGCAGTTCGGCGACGATCGACCCGGCGTCGTCGCCGCCGCGCTTGACGGCGTCGTCGAGCACCGGGTCAAGCGCGGAGTCGAGCAGCAGCTCGATCAGCGACGACGGCGTGTAGTAGGAGCCGGTGGTCTTGCGGGCGTTGCCCGCGGCGGTCTCCAGCGTGAACTCACGGTCGACCGCGCTGTGGCGCGGCACCAGCTCCAGCAGCGACTCGTAGATCGACCCCAGCTCCTCGGCGTCGAGGTGGCGGTAGTCGACGGCGCGCCAGCGCCGCGATCCGGCGTCGTGCACCCGCGCCAGGTGCCGCACCGCGGCAAGCAGGTGCTCGTTCGCCAGCGACAGCCCGCGCAGCGGGGCGTCGGCCGGGGTGTCGTCGAAGATGCCGCCCAGGCCGGGCAGGCCCAGCTCGGGACGGCCGTGCTCGTCGCCGAGCGCGTCGAGGACGATCGTCAGCGCGGCGTGGAGATCGTGATGCGCGGTGCCGCGGCGACGCAGCGCGTGCGCGCGCAGCCGGGCGGTGGAGAAGAAGGCGGCGTACCGGGCGCGGGCCTGCTCCCCGGCCTCCGGGCCGTGGAGCACGTCGCGGTCCTCGGCGACGAACACGAACAGCAGCCGGTACACCAGCCGCAGCAGCGCCGCGTGCAGCGCCGGCACGTCGACGGCGTCGCGCAGCCGGGCGTTGTCGGGATGACGCAGGAACCCGCTGCCGAGCGTAGTGATGGCCTGCTGCACGCCGTCACGGAGCTGGTCCAGTGCCCGTGCGCCGGAGGTGATCGCCTCACCGCGCCAGCGCTCCAGCCAGCACGCCGACGGCGTCGCGCCCTCGTCCACTGCGAACCGGGTGACGTGCAGCAGCCGGTAGAGCAGCACGAACTCGCTGAACAACTCGCCGTCGAAGATCGCTTCGAGATCGAACTCGACGTAGGCCGAGGTGGCCAGGGCGTTGGAGTCGCGCAGCAGCCGCAGCTGACGCCCGTTGCTGACGATCGCCCACAGGTGCGCCTCGGTGCGGTTGAGGCATTCCTGCACCAGCGACTGCGCCGGCACCGCGCCCGCGACACGCTTGTCGAGCGGATGCTGCCACGCGCTGAGGTGCACGGGCACGTGCGTCCAGCGGTGGGAGACGGGAAGGTCTTGGTGTCGTCGTCGGCGGCGATCCCGCCGGCACCGAGTGCGGTCAGGGCGCCGAAACCCAGCTCGGCGAACAGCGGCAGCAGCCACTGGGAGATGGCGACGCCGGTGGCGTCGGCCGGGACGTCGGCGGCCGGGGACTGCGGCAGGCGGTCGCGCAGCTCCGTCCACAGCGAGCGCAGGTAGTCCCAGTGCCGCTCGGCCTCGTCCTGCACGGAACGGGCGCCGAAGGCGCGGTAGTCGGCGGGGCGCGCCCCCGGCACGTCCTTGCCCTCGGCGATGTACACCAGCATGTCGGCGGGCAACAGGCCACCGACGGTGTGGACGGCGGAGAACACCTGGGTGCTGCTGGTCGGGGACATCAGACCGCTCCGGGCAGGTAGACGTACACGCCGAGGACGTCGGCGGGTTGCTGGGCGCGTACCTGCACTCCGCGCACGATCTCGCCGGACGCGCTCCGCACGCGGCGGTGCGCGGCGAGCAGTTCGTCGGCGAGGTCCTCGCCCACGGCGTCCAGGTGCGCGGTGGTGGCGTCGAGACCGGACAGGACGCGGTCGAGCGTGCTGCGGGCGAAGTCGGGCGCGGTGTTGGCGTCCGCGGCAACCTGCAGAAGATCCTGTGCCTGGTCCGGGGTCAGCCAGGCAGCGTTCTGCGGCGAGCCGGTGAACGCGAGCAGGCGGGCGTCCTCGGCCACCTGCTGGCGCTCCCCCGTGCGCGACGGCAGGGTGAGGTGGAAGCGGTAGCGCACCAGCAGCAGCGTGGTGCGCACGGTGACCGCGGCGGTGCGCACCACCCCGGCCCGCCGCGCCGGCCGCGGACCGACCGCCCGCACATCGAGCGCGGCGTCGAGAACGTGCCCGGCGAGGGCGGCGACGACCGGATCGGTGCGCACCAACGCGACCTCGCCGCGTGCCACCGCAGCGGTGCCGCGGAACGGCACCCGCGGCCCGTCGTCGACGGAGCGGCCCAGCGCCGACGACACGGCGTCACGCAGCCCGGCGGGCGCGCCCGACAGGTCCGCGGCGAACCCACTGTCCGACTCTCGCCACAGCACCCCGTCGAGCGCGGTGAGCGCCTGCTCGACGAACCCGCGCACCTCGCCCGACCGACCGAGCGTGTCGCGGATCGCCGCGACCTCACGGGCCACCTCCTCGGGGTGGATGCTGCGCTGCGCGTAGCGGGAACGCGAGGCCGTCTCCCGCTCGGCAGCAGAGCGCCACTCGTCGTCGAGGGCGAGCTGCTGCGGCCCGAGATCCAGATCCAGCATCGCCTGCTCGGGGACGCGTTGCCGGTCCATCAGGTATTCCACGATCGCGTCCGTGACGCCGGTGGCGACCGCCTCGGGCACGGCCACGGAGATGCCGAGGTCCTTGCGGATCTGCCGGTGCTTCTTGATCAGCACCTCGAGCACGCGGCCGTCGATCACGTTGTCGCTGCCGTACACCGTGACGACCTTGACCACGTCGCGCTGCTGGCCGAACCGGTCGACGCGGCCCTCGCGCTGGTCGTGGCGGGTCGGGTTCCACGCCAGGTCGTAGTGGACGACGGCGTCGAAATGGTGCTGCAGGTTCACCCCTTCCGACAGGCAGTCGGTGGCGACCAGGACGCGGCGCGCCGCCGGATCGGAGCCCGCGAGATCGGCGAGCTCCTCGATCCGGGCGATGCGCTGCTGCGGCGACAGCGTGCCAGTGACGGCGCGGATCACCGCCTTGCGGCCCAGCTTCCCGTCGAGGTGCTCGGCCACGTACTCGGCCGTCGGGATGTAGCGGCAGAAGACGATCGGGTGGTAGCCCTCGGCCAGCAGCGCCTTGAGCTGGGTGATCAGCACGGCGAGCTTGCGGTCACCCTCGGCGCCCTCGAGTGCGTCGGCGCGCTCGGCCAGCTCGGCGAGGCGGCCGGCCGTGCCGGTGATGGCGCCGGGAGCCACGTCGAGGCCCTCCAGCTGGTCGGCGTCGGCCGCGTCCCGGGTGATCGGCGAGCCCAATCGGTCGGCTTCCTCGGCCGTGGCGGCCTCCGCGGTCGCCGAGCGGGTCCGCAACGTCTGCGCGGCCGCGCGCGGCGACGACACCAGCGAGCGCAGCAGCGCAATCGCCGACCACCACGCGATGCGCGTCTCCCGCCTGCCGTGCTCTCCGGCCGCGCTCACCCGTTCACCCGCGAAGGCGATCGCGTCGTCGAGCAGGGCGCGGTAGCCCGGCGACAGCGCGTAGGTCTTGTCGGTGAAGAGGCGATCCGACGGGAACGCGGTGGACTCTGCGAGGCTGTCGTCGGCGGCGCCGTCGGCCCTGGTGAGGAACTGGCGGACGTCGGCGCGCTTGCGCTGCACGAAGTACCGGGCCAGCTCGCGCCGTCCGGCGTCGGTGTCGAACTCGACCCGTTCCAGGTCGGGGACCAGCAGGCCCAGCAGGTTGCGGAACGCGCCCTCCTTGCCGCTGTGCGGGGTGGCCGTCACCAGCAGCAGGTGGCGCTCCCGGTCCGCGGCGACCTTGCACAGCAGCTCGTAGCGGAGCTGGTTCTGCGTCGTGGTGGTGTCGTCGGCGGCCACGCACGTGTGGGCCTCGTCGACGATCACGAGATCAGCGCAGTGCCGGACGAAGTCGTCACGGTGGCGCGTGGACTTGATGAAGTCCGTGGACACGATCACGTGCGGATACCGGTCGAACAGCGACTGGCCCAGCGCCAGATCCCGCTCCAGGCGCGACACGGTGGACGCCAGCACCAGCTCGGCGTCGATGCCGAACTTGCTGCGCAGCTCCCCCTGCCACTGCTCGGCCAGCGCGGGCGAGCACAGCACCGCGAGCCGGCGTGCGCTGCCCTGGGCGAGCAGCTCGGCCGCGATCAGCCCGGCCTCCACCGTCTTCCCGATCCCCACGTCGTCGGAGATCAGCAGGCGGACCACCCGCTGGCGCAGGGCCATCATCAGCGGCACCAGCTGGTACGCGCGCGGCTCCACCGCGATGCCGGCCAGTGACCGGAACGGGCCCGCGCCGGAGCGGAACCCGATCCGCAGCGCCGTGCGCAGCAGCCCCGCGGCGTGCGCGTCGCCGGAGTCGTCGGCGTTCGGCCGCGCGAACTGCGCGCTCGTCACCTGCTCGAACGCGGGGAACACGGCGGCGACGTCGGCGTCGCCACCCCCGAGCGGGCGCAGCACGAGCATGTCGGGGGCGCTGTCGGGGAGCACCACCCACTCGCGGCCGCGCGCGGCGACCAGGGAACCGGCCGTGTAGGTCGTCATTCTTGCCTTTCCGATCAGTTCCTGGCCCCGGCGCCGAAGTAGCGCTCGTGCCGTGCGGCGATCGCCGACCAGTCCACGTCGTGTGGGAAGCGCACGACCTCCCACCCCAGGTCGAGCAGGCGCTCCTCCGCCTCGATGTCCCTCGCGGCGACGGCGGCGAAGTCGTGCACCGGACCATCGACGAAGACCGCGACGGTGGCGTCGTGCAACCGGTAGACGAAGTCGGGCCGGGCGTGGGCGTCGGTGATCGTGGGCTGCGCCTCGTCGGGCAGGCGCAGGCCGTGGTCCTTCAGCCACTTCAGGAACCTGGCCTCGAGACCGGTGTCGGACTCGTCGGCCAGCCGCGCGAACTGCTCCGACCTGGTCTCCCCCCGCCCCGTCGACCGGGTCTCGGACCGCGACAGGCGCACGAGGAGATCCCGGACGGTGTGCCGGTCGATCGCGGCGTGATGGACCTGGTTGCCGTAGGTCAGTAGGCAGTCGTAGCAGCCGCGCGCGCACGGCCGGTCCGGATCCGCGCCGCCTCGGTCGGTGCCGTCGGGCTCGAAGTGGCAGATGTCCAGAGCCGCCGCGGCGACCGTGCTCAGGTCGAGCCGCGCGGACTGCAGCTGCCGCAGCACCCCGGCCCCGCCCTCGGCGGCCTCGGTGAACAGCATCCGGTCCCGGACGTCACCGGGGGGTGGGAGCAGCTCGCTGTTGAGCTCGCTGTCCTCCAGCTCGTAGGTGGCCTCGATGCCGCGTTCGAGGGCGAACATCAGCGACAGCGCCACCTTCTCCTCAAGCGGGTGCTCCATCCGCACGACGAGGATGTTGCGGCGGTCCTCGACGAAGGGGATCACCCGCTTCTTGCGGCGCCGGTCGTCGCCCTCGGCATCCAGCAGGGGCAGCTCGCCGGAGTCACCGGACGCCTCCGCGGCGTCCCTCTCGTTCATCCAGCGGCCGTCGGCGAGATCCAGCCAGAAGCCCGGTGGCTCGTCGTCCTTGGTCCGGGCCCGGCCGATGTTGGTGACCCGCACCGTGGCCGAGTCGCCGTAGGTGAGCGTGGCGATCCGGCCCGCCTCGTCATCGACGAGTGCGTCCCGCCGGCCGGGACGGGCCCCGTGGTCGTGGAACCGGTAGGACGTCACCAGGCGGAAGCCTGCGCGGCGGCGCTCCTCCTCGTCGGAGGAGATCCGCTCCCGCTTGGTGGTGTAGACCGTGTGCAACGGCAGGAGACCGACCGTGACCGCCGGCAGCCGCTCGGTGCACATGCCGCAGACGTCCTCGTCGTCGGCGCCGAGGTAGCCGCACGACTCGCACCGCTTGGCGGTCGTGGTCACCAGGTCGCCGGCACCACCAGGGGGCAGCTGGATGCGGCTGACCTGGTAGCGGGCTCCCTCGTGGTAGATCAGGGCGCCCGGACCGAACTCGCGAATGGCCAGGAAACGTGGCCGCTGCAGGTAGTCGCCGTCACCGAAGCGGCGCGCGGACGTCGGGATGTAGGCGGCCAACGGCAGCCTGGGGAACGAGTAGCCGGGCAGGAACCCTTCGCTGGCCAGGTAACGGTAGGGGTTGAAGTCCGACAGCACCGACCGGCTGTCGAGGCTCTCGTTGATCAGCAGCTTCAGCTGGGTCTCGGCCTCCCGCCGCCGACGACCGGCGATCTGCCGGTCCCGCTCGGCGAGGGAATGGTCGAGCACGCGGCGGTTCTGCTCGTCCTGGTCCACCAACGCAGCTCGGAACAGGTCCCGCCACCGGTCGAAGGCCCGGTCGAACCGCTCCGGCGCGGCCATGACCACGTCGGAGATCCACTGGTCGTGCCACCACGTCGTGTCCCGGGCGAAGTCGCCGCACAAGGCACCGAGCACCTCACGGGTGGCCGTCACCGCACGGGTTCGGGCCGTCGCGTCGTCGATCTTCGCGCGGACGTCGTCGTGCAGGCGCAACAGCGGCGTCGGTGGCCGGGCCTCCTCGTCGTAGCTGGTGTCGAGGATGGCGGGGACAGCACTACCCAGCTTCAGCCCGCACTCGGCCAACCAGATCGCCTGCACGTGCGAGCGCACCAGATCCTCGTTCGCCAGGTCCAGCCGTGGTGGCGCCACCACACCGGCGACCATGCGGTCGGAGCGGCGGAAGTAGTACTGGTCGTGGCTGTTGCCGGTGGCGCAGTACGTCGTGACCAGCGCGGGCTGCCCGGACCGGCCCGCTCGGCCGCTGCGCTGCGCGTAGTTGGCCGGGGTGGGCGGGACGTTGCGCATCATCACCGCGTTCAGCTCGGAGATGTCGACGCCCAGCTCCATCGTCGGTGAGCAGTACAGCAGCTTGAGCGTGCCCGCCCGGAACGCGTCCTCGCGACGCTGGCGCTCTGCGGGATCGACCTGAGCGGTGTGCTCGCGCCCGACCAACCCCGCGAGCGCTCCCGCGGTCTCTCGGTAGAGATGCTGGAAGAAGCGGTTGACCCGAGGGCCGTCGCCGCTGGCGTAGGTGCGGGTCAGCGGGTCGTAGGCGCCCTGCTCACCTGTGCCGACCTTCCAGACCAGCGCCGAGGCCTTGACCCGGTACCCGGTTCGGGCCGTACCGGAGGAACGCCTGCGCCAGCCCGCCTGCTGCGGTGTGACCATGATCGGCTCGACGAGATGTGCGTCCTTCAGGACCTCGAGCAGGTTCTCGATCACCTGCTGGGAGTCGTCGGCGGACAGGTGCCGGAAATAGATGCGGCGCAGGAACTTCCCCACCTTGCCCCGGCCGGAGAAGTACACGTCGGCCCGGTCCGCGCCCGGCTTGGATCCGCTCGGGAAGGCGGTACCGACCCGTGGCTTGTCCGTCGCCGAGAGCACCCACGGATCGATGAGCCGTTCCTCGCTGGCCCGCTGCAGGACGTCGAAGTCGTCGCGGAAGTAGGCGACGTCGATGGCCAGCGACCGGCGCATCTCGTCGAGCAACGCCCGCATGATCTCCGCGCGTTGGCCCGGCGTCGCGTCGCGCAGCTCGGGAACGGTCCGCGACCAGCGGTCGTCCTGTCCGGCGAGCCAGTCGAGATCCGCGTAGTGGATCTCCAGCAGGCCGGTCTGTTCGAGGTTGGGCATCGTGACCCGCCAGCCGCGCTCCAGGTCGCGGTAGAGCCGGAAGGCGATGACGTCACGCAACGTCCGGGCCGCGCTCGCGGCGAGCGACGGCGGCAGGTCGGTGGCTCCGGCGTAGTCGGCGACCGCAAGACCCATCGCGCCGGACACCCGGTTGGCGATGTTCTCGTGGTCGATGCCGTCGTCGCCGGCCTCCACCAACGCCCGGTACAAAGCCCCGCGCAGCTGGGTGACCTGAACGAAGTCGTTGAAGTGGCCGGCCTGCAGCGAGGCGTCCTGGCGGTTGTCGACGAAGGTGAGCAGCTTGCGGGCCTTCGGATCGAGCGCCTCGGGCGGGATCTGGCGCAGCGATCGGATGATGGAGGTCGACACCACCGACGTCGCCGACGAGCGGCCCTCCTGGTCGAGCGTGGCCAGCTTGGCGAAGTCCTTGCCGCGCAGCTGCTCGTAGCTCACGCCGCAGTGCAGGCAGAACAGGAACGGCGCGGGGATGAACGTCGCCCGCAGCTCGCCGCCTCCTTCCTCGCCGTACGGGTCGACGGTGACCGGCCGCGGCAGCCGCTTGCGGTAGGAGTCACGCACGGACTCGTAGCCCGCGTCGTCGGACTCCAGCCACGAGTCGGGCAACCGCCGGCCCGCGATCGCGTCCTCGACCGTCATCGGCCACGGATTGGCGGGGTCGACGTGCAGGTACCCGTCCTCCACCCGCCCACCGCTCGCGCTGGTGTCGCGCCGGGATGTGTACGTCACGACGCCGTTGTCGGCCTCCTTACGCCACACCGTGAGGTACTCCTGGCCACAGTCGCGGCAGAACGCCAACGGCAGCAGGATCTTGCCACCGGAACCGGGCTGGACGAGCTGGTAGTCACGGGTGAGGTGGCGACTGCCTGGCTCCTCCAGCGTCACGAACACCGTGTCGCCCTTGGACAGGAACTGGTGCAGCCGGAACGCGAACAGCGGGCGGTTCGTGACCGGATGCTTGGCCTCCGACCCGGCGCGCAGAGTGCGGCGGATCGCCTCGGCGCAGCGGTCCGCGTCGACCCCGCTGTCCCCGGCGAGCTCGGCGGCGGCCGTCTCGATCTTGGCGGGAGCGGCCCGGACCAGCCGGCCGTCCTCATCTCCGAGCCCGAACCGCGACTCGATCCAGCGGGCGAGCGGGTCGGCACTCAGCTCGGTGTAGGCGCGCGGCGCCTCGGTGTTCTCCAGGCGCGCGGGCGGCACGCTGACGGGCGCCTCCCCGGTGGCTCGTTCGAGCGTTTCGCCGATCACGTTCTCCGGGCGCACCGTGGTGCCGAACAAGGTGCTGGCGACGTCGGCCACGACCTGGCGCCGCTCGGCGAGGCCCCCCTCGTTGGACATCGTGGCCGAGGTGCCGATGCACTGCAGGTCCGGCGCCCCGCACGCCTCGCGCACCCGCCGGACCAGCAGTGCGACGTCGGCGCCCTGACGGCCGCGGTAGGTGTGCAGCTCGTCGAGGACCAGGAACTCCAGGCCCTTCGCCATCCGCACCAGCGACCGTCGGTCGTCGGGACGGGTGAGCATCAGCTCCAGCATCACGTAGTTGGTGAGCAGGATGTCCGGCGGGTTGTCGCGGATCTCCTTGCGCCGCTCATCGTTCTCCTGGCCGGTGTAGCGGGCGTAGGTCACCGGCTCACGGCCCGCGCCGTAGCCGTGGCGCAGGTACTTGTCGAGCTCGCCGAGCTGGCTGTTGGCCAGCGCGTTCATCGGGTAGACGATGATCGCCCGGACGCGCCTGGCGCCCTGCGCACCCTCCGCCTCCCGCTCCCGCAGCACGCGATCCACGATCGGCACGATGTAGGCCAGCGACTTCCCCGAACCCGTGCCGGTGGTGAGCACGTACGACTCGCCGGTCCGGGCCGCGTCGACGGCGTCGCGCTGGTGCTGGTGCAACGTCAACGGGCGTCCCGTGCACACCGTCGCGTCGGCGGCCTTGCGCTCCTGGAAGATGCGCGCGCACTCGGCGTGGATGACGCCCTGGTTCGCCAGCTCCAGGACGGTGCCCGCCGAGGCGAAGAACGGGTTGAGCGACAGCCAGGGATCGGGCCACTGCGACTTGCGGTCCAGGTCGTTCTCGACGAACGCGGCGATGGCCGGGTCCCGGATCACCGTGCCGGCTTCGGTGAACGACCGGTAGTCGGCGATCAGCGTGCGATGGACCTCGAACATGTCCAGGCCGAACCCGACCGGTCGCGGCTCACGGGGGCCCGGCACCACGACAGGTGCCGTCGTTCGCGCCAACCACGCCACCGGGTTGGCGCCGGCCCAGCCGGGCACCTCGTCGTCGCCGATCGCGAGCCGGGCAAGTGCATCGCGCACCTCGACCGCGCTCTCCGGCCGCTCGTCGGCCCGCTTCCGCAGCAGCCGCTCCACCAGCAGCTCGAGATCACGCGGCACGTCCTGGCGCAGGGCCTTCAGCGGCGGGATGTCGGCGTTGCAGTGCTTGTCGCCGAGCTCGAACGCCGATCCGCTGTGGAACGGCGGTACTCCGGTGAGCAGCTCGAACAACACGCACCCGAGCGCGTACAGGTCGGCGGCGGGGGTGACCGTCGACCCGCGGAACTGTTCGGGCGCCATGTAGCGCGCCGTGCCGACCGTCACCCCGCTGCTGGTCAGCCGGGCGCCGTCGGTGTCGTCGACGATCTGGCCGAGCCCGAAGTCGAGCACCTTCACCAGACCGCCGGACACCACCATCACGTTGGCGGGCTTGAGATCGCGATGGATGACCTTCTCCGCGTGCGCGGCGGCCAGGCCGGACGCGATCTGCGCTCCCAGCGCCGCGACCCATGACGCCGGGAGCTGGGGGTGGCTCTCGATGAGGTCCGCGAGCTCGCGCCCGTCGAGGAACTCCATCGCCAGGTACGGCCGGCCGGTGGGGTCGACGCCGCCGTCGATCGTGCGCGGCAGGTTCGGGTGGTGGAGCCGGCGCATGATCGCGACCTCGCGGGCGAACCGCTCCGCCGCCTTGGTCGCGCCTGTCGCGTCACCAAGTGGCCCGTATCGGCTGTTCAAGAGCAGTTTGACCGCGATGATCCGGTCCGCAGCGTGGGCTCCGGCGTGCAGATCGTGCGCGCGGTAGACCTCCCCCATGTTGCCCTTGCCGAGCGGGCCCGCGAGCTGGAAGCGGCCTGCGATGATGCTGACGCCCGCGGTCACTGGTCTTCTCCCCCTGGTTCGAGCTGTCCCCGCAAGACGGCGTCGGTCAAACCCTGCACCAGCCGCTGTCCCCACCCCGCCGCATCGTCCAACGCAGCGCCGAACCGGGCAAGGCCGTGCATCGTCTGGCCCAACCGGCGTTGCTCGCCGAGCGGCACTCGGGGGAGCTCCACACGCCGCACGTCGATGCGGTACGAGCCGCTCTTCGTCGCCGCCACCCGCAGCGTTTCACCGCTGCGCAGGACACCGGCGAGGAACTGCGGATCGAGGCCATCGGGGTCGGCCCGCAGCAACTGCAGACCCGGCCCCAGCAGTGCATCCGTGTCGTCCTCGACCACGACGGCGACCGGTCGCGAGCCGATCGTGGGCACGACGACATCACCTCGCCGGAGCTGCACCCCGGCCGCGTCGGCGGCGACCGAACCGCTGGGGCTGCGGCCGGCGACGACGTCGGGCGCGGTCAGCACCGGTGTCCCCGGTCCGGTGCCGACGTCCATCGGCCCGACCTGCTGAAGGACGGTGAGTGTCCCCTGTCGCACGAGCTCACCCACGGTCGTGCGCGCGCGCTCGGTCGACTCGTCGACCGGCCGTAGCAGCGGCATCAGATCGGGGAGCCGCGCCAGCAGAGCGACAAACCGATCCCGCTCGTCGCCCGGGTCGTCCATGTCGGTTTCGCGCCGCAGGTGGCGAGCGGGGGTGAAGTCGACATCGTCACCGAGCAGGTCGATCGTCGGCACGAGCCGGCGGATAGCCGGGTCTGACTCCTCCGCCGTGGCCCGCCGGCGGACCTCGGCCCAACCCAGATCATCGAGCCGGACCGGCAAACCGGCGGTGGTGTCGACGAACCAGGCCCGGTCCGTCGCCTCGCCGTCGTCCACCGCCAGCACCCACAGCTGCATGGGCAGGTGGGCCGGGGCCACGGCACCGGGGGGCAAGGTGATGACCGCGCGCAGGATGCCTCGCCTCAGCAGAGCGGCCCGGACATGCCTGCCGGAACGCCGTGAGGCGACCCCGGGCGGCAACACGATGACGGCTCGACCCCCCGGTCGCAGATGGGCCAGGCAGTGCTGGACCCACGCCAGCTCCGACTCGCCCCTTGGCGGAAGTCCGTAGACCCAACGCCCATCGAACTGCAACTCGTCGTGGCCCCACGCGCGCTCATTAAAAGGGGGGTTGCACACCACTGCATCGGCCACGACGTTAGCGAACCCATCGGCCCGCAGGGCGTCGCCGGTGACGACCTGTGCCACGTCGTGGGTGAAGGCCAGCCGGGCCCGCACGAGTCGGGCGAGCCCCGGGTCCAGCTCCTGTCCGAGCACCGTGACTCCGGACGGGGAGGCGCACAACAGTGATCCGGTTCCGCACGCCGGGTCGAGGACCGAACCTGTGTCGACCCTCGCCAGCTCGATCATCAGCGACGCGAGGTCGTGCGGGGTGACCGCGAGCTGGCGCGACGACGCCTCGACGTACCGGGCGCACAGCTGCTCGAATGCCTCCATCGCGCCGATCTCGGCCGCGACGTCGGCGACGGCACTGCGAATCCCCGAGGGAAGATCCACGTCGACTCCCCGAAGGTGCTCCCCGATCCTGGCAACCACCTCGGAGGGCGCGCCGTCGCCCGCGGTCGCCACGGCCTGCCACGCGAGCTCGATCAGTGACTGCGGGCCGAGCTTTCCTTGCTCCCGCAACCACGCCTCGATTTCGGCCAGCCGGAAGCTCGGGCTCGAGTCGCGTCCGTCGACCGGCCGCGGGAAGTCGCCGTACCGGCGACGCCAATTGCTCACCGCCGCCCGGCCGACGCCGGCCATACGCGCCACGCCCGCGGCCGTCACCACAGCCTGCCGGTCCATGCCCTACTCCGGTCTTGGGAGTCGTCGCAACAGATGAACACTCTGTTGACTGGAGCATATCAACAGAGTCTGGTTGACTGTGTCAACACAGTCCCCCGCGTGGTCTCATGGCGACCGGCCGGTCCGTCCGTCAATGGTGTGTGTCGGACAGCTAACGCTGTGAGGTGGAGCACCGACGTGCCAGCAGATCACATATCCGCAGCCGAGAGGAACCCGTGCACCTCGTCCTGATCGCCACGAGCGGGAACCAGCGCTACATCTTCGCCAGCAATCGGCTGCGGGAGGCGGTCGGGGCGTCGCACCTGATCGCCTCGGCCACCACGTCCTGGGTGGAGGAGGCGCTGGCGTCGACCGGCGGCACCGTGCTGCAGGCGTCGTCGGGCAGCACGCTGGCACTGGCCCCGGACGCGGCGGCCGCCCGCCGGTTGGCACGGGCGGTCACGATGCGCGCCCTGCGGGAGGCGCCGGGACTGTCGGTGCAGGCGGTCGGCGTGCCCATCGCCGGGGAACGGCCGACGGCCGACGAGGTCGGGTCGGTGTTCGCCGAGTTCGGCCGCCACGTCGCCGCGCGAGCGTCGGAGACGGCAAGACACCAGCGACTGCCCATCGTGGCCGCATGCCACTCCACCGACCTGCCGGCCCGGTCCTGGCACGCCGACCGCGATGCCGAGCTGAGGGGGGATCCGGACGAGGACCTGCGGCCTCGGCCGCTGTCGGCCGCGGCGATCGCCAAGCGTGACGCGCGCCCGGCTGCGCGCGCAGCCCTCGCCGCGCGGCTGCCCGGACACCGCCCGGTGGCGTTGCACCGCTTTGCCGACAGCGTGGACTGGGTGGGGATCGTGCACGCCGACGGCAACCGGCTGGGCGAGTTCTTCCGCGCCGCGGTCAGCGCCCTCGACGGTGACACAGGTGCGGTCAGCGCGCAGGTGCAGCAAGCCGCCGACGCGGCGCTGCGGGACGCGGCCGGTCATCTCGCGGAGCTGGTCGGCGCGGGCCGCGCCCTGCCGCTGGTGCCGCTGATCGTCGGTGGGGATGATCTGACCGTGCTCGTCGACGGGGCGGTCGCGTTGCCGTTCGTCGAGCACTATCTCGACGCCTTCGCCCACCGCAGCGCCGCGCAACCGCTGATCCGGCGCGTCACCGACGCCGTGGGGCTCACCGCGTCCGCGGGGGTCGCGCTGGTCAAGCCGCACTTCCCCTTCTCGGTCGGGTACCGGCTGGGCGAGGAGCTGGCCGCCTCGGCCAAGGTGCTCGCGCGTGCGCATCCGGGCACCCATGGCCTCGACGTGCACGTGCTCATCGACTCCAGGGTCACCGGGCTGGAGGCGATTCGCGCCGGCTACGGCGCGCACGGCCGGCTGTTGACCGAACGGCCCTACCTCCTCGGCACCGACGCCACGGCGGCGCCGCCGGACCGGGACTGGAAACCGGCACGGGAGCGCATGCGGCTCGTCGCCGGTGTGCCGCGCAGCGGAGAGGGGTTGCTGGTGACCCGCACCCAGCTGTACGCCCTGCGTGGGGAGGTCCGCCACGATCCCGTCCTGGCCCGACGGCGGCTCGCCGATCTCGACACCCGGGTACCCGCGCACGGTACGGACCGGGCCCGCCTCGACGCGCTGCGCGGAGCGGACGGGCTCGCGCCGGGGCTGCTCGACCTGCTGGAGCTGGGCGAGTTCGTGCCGGCAGTGTCGGCATGACCGCGGCCCCGGTGCCGCTGCGCGGCGACACCCGGCTGCGGATCACCACGATCACCGACTGGCACGTCGGTACCGGGACCGGCGTGCCGGGTGACGTCGACGCGCTGGTCCGTCGAGACGTCGACGGCCTGCCCTATCTCCCGGGCAGCTCGCTGACCGGAGTGGTGCGCGACGCCTGCCTCACCGTGGCCCGCGCCCTGGACGACGGGGCCGAGGACGGGCTGTGGCAGCGCTGGCACGCGGCGCTGTTCGGCGGTCCCGACCCTGATACCGCCCCGCGTCCCGCAACGGTCGCCGTCGGGGCGGGGCGGATACCGACCGGGCTACGACGCGCGCTGCTGGCCGATCCGGCCCTGGCCGCCTCGACCACGACGGTCCGGGCCGGGGTGCGGATCGATCCCGAGTCCGGCCGCGCGGCCGACCAGATGTTGCGGTTCGTCGAGCTCGCCCGGGGAGGCGTGCCGTTGGAGGCCAGGCTGACCGTCGACCCCACCGACGGAGACGCCGCGACCGCGACCACCGCGCTGCTCGTGCTGGGGTTGCAGTGGTGCGACCGCGTCGGCGGAGACCGGCGGCGCGGGCCCGGCCAGGTGCGCATCGAGGCCGACGGGCAGCGGGCCCGCGACTGGGCGGCATGGCTCGCCGCCACCGGATGGCAGCCCCCGGCCCCGCCGGAGCACTCGGCCACCCCGGCCTCCGCACCCCGTCCGATGACGGCGGGCCCGGGCTGGCAGGTCGTGGATCTGACGATCACCACGGCCGATCCGGTGCGGGTTCCGCTCGCCACGGCGGGCAATGTCGTGCGGGGCCACGACTACCTGCCCGGCAGCGTGCTGCTGCCGTGGCTGAGCGAGCGCTGGGGTCGCGACCTGGTCCGTGACGCCGTCGCCGGGGAGTCATTGGCGGTCCGGCACGCCCATCCCGACGTGCTGGGTGACCGGGGACTCCCGGTGCCGGCAACGGCGTTCCGCAACCGGCTCCCCGGCGTCGACGACGTGACGTTGAACGGGCCCGCGGTGGGCGCCCGGCAGGTGCGCGACCGGTGGACGTCGCCCGACCCGGCCGAGGGCGAGCTGCCGCTGCAGGACGGTGGCACCGGGGTGGTCAGCCACAACTCGGTGGACCGCGACCGGCAGCGGCCGACGTCGGAGACCGGGATCTTCGAGGTGGAGGTGCTCCCGGCCGGCCGGCGCTTCCACAGCCGGCTGATCGTTGCCGACAACCTGGCCGCCGCGCTGCGCGAGCGCCACGGCGCCACCTGGTGGCAGGCGCTCGCCGGCCCGGCCCGGCTCGGGGCGCGCCGCCGCGGGGAGTACGGCGGGGTCCAGGTCGAGGTGGCCGAGCCGCGCGCGCCGGACCTGTCGCCACCGTCGGCGTCGTTCACCGTCTGGCTCTGCTCGGACGTGCTGGTCCGCAGCTCCGGGTTGCGCCTGAGCGCAGACCCCGACGACCTGCGCCGCGAGCTGGCACGACTGCTGGGGACCGACATCGCCTTCGACGCGGTCACCGCACGGACCAGCCGCCGCGACAGCTGGCATGCGGGCTGGCAGCGGCCGCGCGAGTCACTCATCGGGCTGGGTGCCGGCGGGGTCGTGACGGTGCGGGTGGCCGAGCCGGCCGCAATGAGCACGAGCGGGTGGCAGGAGCTGCAGCTGCTCGGCTGGGGAGAGCGACGGGCCGAGGGTTTCGGCGAGGTACTGCTCGACGCGCCCCTGTTGCGGGCCGGTCGTTGTACCGCGCGTGACGTCACGCCCGCCGCAGTCGCGATCGACGACGCCGGCGGCCCGCTGGACAGCGGCGAGCGGGCGGCGTTGCGGTCGCTGCGGCAGGTCGTGGCCCGGGACCGGGTCGCCGCGGCGGTCGTCGCGAGCCGGGACGGTGCCGATCACCGCGCGCTGCACGCGGCGCTGGCGGAGCTGAGCGCAAGCCAGCGCGGCACCTGGCGGGCCGTCACCGCCGACGCGGCCGTGGCCGCCGACCCGCGCCGGGCCCTGGACCACGCCGAGGGATGGCTGGCCCACGGCTCGCCGCGACGCTCCGGGCAGCGCACGGTCGCGCGGCTGGTGACGGGCCTGCTCGGCGGTCACACCGAGCAGCGTCCGGTGACCGAACTGCTCGCCGAACACGGCGTCGACGAGCTCACCCCGGCCGACGTGACGTTCGCGGTCGCCGCGCTCGTCGCCGACGCCGCCGACGCGTTGCGCCGGGAGCGCCGATGACCGCCGACGTACTCCTTCCCGAGGAGGCGGCTTCGTGATCGCCCGCCACGACTACACGGTCGCGTTCCGGGCCTTGACCCCGGTGCACGTCGGCGCGGCCGGCGCCGACGCCGTCACCGACCTCCCGCTGGCCACCGACGGGCAGGGCCGGCTGGTGATCCCGGGAAGCTCGTGGGCCGGGGTGCTGCGGGCGCTGTCGCGCGCCTGGCTGCCCGGCCACGTCGATGACCTGTTCGGTCCCGAGCCCGGGGCCGAGGACGGGCGAGCCGGGCACCTGGTGATCGACGACTCTGCGCTGGGTCCGGACGTCGAGATCCAGGCCCGGACCGGGGTCGGGATCGACCGGCGGCGCGCAGCCGCGGCCACGCGGCTGCTGTACGAGCGGATGGTGCTGGCCGCGGGCACCGAGGTGCTGCTGCAGCTGCGGTACGAGGGCCCGGCTCCGGAGCCGGCCCGTCAGCTGGTCGCACTGGTCCGCGCACTCGGATTGCGCATCGGCGGCGCGAGCGGGCGGGGCCTGGGCCGGCTGGAGTGCGTATCCGCCACCGTCCGCGAGATCGATCTCGACAACCGCGCGAGCCTGCTGCGCGCGCTGCGCGGCGACGGCGCACCGACCGACGTCACCGCTGCCGTGGGCGCGACCAGCCCGCTGGTGCGGATCGAGGTGAGCTGGACCGCACGGCGACCGGTCATCGTCGCGACCGGGTCGCCCGGCGAGTCCGTCGACGTGGTGCCGTCGCTGACCCGTTCGGCCACCGGAACCGGGCTCGTTCCGGTACTGCCCGGGTCGTCGATCAGGGGCGTGCTGCGCAGCACGGCGGAGATGGTGCTGCGCACGGTCCTGCCGCTCGACCCGCCCGCCGATGACTCGGTGGCCATCGGTGACCTGCGCGAATGGGCACCGGCGTTCGAGATCCTGTTCGGTTCCGTCGACCGGGCCGGGGCGTTGACGGTCCCCGACGTCGGCGCTCTGGCCGATCCAGTTGCTCCGCAGGCGTGGCGGAGTTACCTGCGCACCGGGGCGGCCGCCGCCGGTTGGCACCGTGAGCGGACGCACGTGGCCCTGGACCGCTGGACCGGCGGCGCCGCCGAGCACCGGCTGTTCACCGTCGGCGAGACACCGGGCGTCGCCTGGGCTCCGATCGTGCTCGAACTGGACGTGGCCAGGATTCCGGCCGAGCGCACCAGGGCGGTGGTGGTGCTGCTCGGCACGGCGCTCGCGCTGATGCGCGACGGCCACATCGGGTTCGGCCGCGGCACCACCCGGGGGCTGGGTGAGATCGTGGTCGGCCGGGTACGGCTCACCGGCGGCGAGACGCTCGGCCTGCCCGACCTCGACACCGAAGACGCCCTCTGGCCGTGGCTGCGTGCCGTGGCGGGCGGCGCTCGACTGGAGGAGCTGATGATGACATGACCGCGGACCTGTGGTGGACCGTGCGGGAGGGACCTGCGATGCTCGGCGCTGCGGTCGCGGAAGCCGCGGAGCTGCTGGGCGGGCGGGCCGTCGGTCTGCTCAGCACCCCCGAGCGGCACCTCGTCGTCCGGCTCGACGGCGACACCCCCGTGACACCGGAGGGGACCGCTGACTGGTCTGGCGTGTTCTCGGCTCGGCTGTTCGGGCCGGACGCCGAACTGCGCTGGCTGCATCGCCGCGCGGGCCTGGGCGATGCAGTCGTCGTGGCCGAGGCGGCGGCGCCGCTGCCCGGCTGGCGAGCCGAACGGGCCGAGGTCGAGGAGACGCTGGACGGCACGTACGCCCTGTGGGGTCAGCGGTTCACCCAGCACCCGGACGCCGCCGGCTGGTGCCGGGCCCGCGAGGGACGCCTCGGCCACCTCGACGTGCCGGTATGGGGACCGCTGCCCGAACCGCCGACCGGAGAACACGGCTGGCCGCCCGAGCACCTCGCGCTGGTCCACCGCGAGTACGTGGGTTTCGATGAGCACGGCAACGCCGCGGTTGTCGACGAACGCCTGCTCGGAATCCGGGTCGCCGGATCGACCTCGGCGCGGGATCGCTGATGGCGTTCTTCAACCCGTACACGTTCGTGCCGGCACCGCCGCGCGGGCCCCGTGGCGACGCGCTGCCCGACGGGCTGCGCGACGGCCCCCCGGACGGACACCATCGCTGGCACGCGGGGCGGTGGACCGGTCGGATCGAGGTGACGATGCGGGTGATCACGCCGCTGCTGGTGATGCGCACCGACAGGGAGAATCCGGCCGGGCACCGCCACCTGCAGGTGGCGACCTGTGACGACGGCCGGGTCGATCTCGCTCCGACCCAGATCAAGGGCATGATGCGGGCGGCGTTCGAGGCTGCCACCTGTTCGCGGTTCGGGGTGTTCGAGCACCACCGGCCGTTGGGTTACCGGACGGCGGCCGACGGCACCGAGCTGCGACCGGCGCTGGTCCGCGACGGGCTGGTGGTGCTGCCGGGACCGCTGCGGGCCGGCGGCGTCGACCGTCCGGCGACCTTCCCGGTCACCGCCTGGGGCGAGACCGCGGGCGGTGGCCGCACCTGGCTGCTGGCCGGGTTCGCCCACGGCGACGAGATCGACGCGGTGGTCGATGCGGCGACCTGGTCGGTACTGGGCGTCCACCAGCCGGACAACGCCCCCGCCCCGGCGACCGGGCAGCACGTCGTCCGCGGCCTGCTGCACGCCACCGGCCCGACGATCCGGGCGAAACGGGCCGAACGACTCGTCGTCACCTCGGTCGTGTCCAGCGGCCCGAACACGGAGCCGCTGACCCAGCGCGAGAGCCGCACCATCCGTGGTGACGACGCGGAAGCCCTGGTCATCGGCCTGCGCGAGCTGATCGCCGACCAGCGGGCGGTACATGTTTCCGCACGGTCGGACGAGATCTCCGGGCGCGGCGTCCCGCCCTGGGAGTACCTCGGCCACGAACCCGGCCGCACGGCCTGGTCGCGGCACCTCTACGACGTGGGCACCGGTCCGGCGCCCACCTGGGTCGGACCGGACACCGTCCTGCCGCCGACCGGCGATCGCACCGTCACATGTTGGACGGAGGTCCGCCGCACGCGACTGCGCCCGGTCATGATCAGCAGGCTGACGTATGCCGACCCGCCGGACCGTCTGCTCGACGCGTCCCTGCACCCCGCGGACCGCCTCGATCAGCTGTCCGCAGCCGACCGGGTGTTCGGCTGGACCCGGGGGCGCCGGAAAGGCGGGCCGGATCCCCAGGGGCCCGAGGCACACCGCGGCCAGCTGCGGGTCACCGAGCTGATCAGCCCCGCGGCGTGCGACGCCGTCGAGGAGATCGCCGAGCTGACACTGGATCCGCTCTCGACACCCAAGCCGTCGCAGGGCCGGTTCTACCTCGGCGCCGGCGACGGCGGCCCGATGGGCTCCGGGGTGCGCCGCGAGGGCTTCTTCGATGCCGCCTCGCAGGCCCTGCTCGGGCGAAAGGTCTACCCGCATCATCGCGAACTCGAGGGGGTGGACAGCGACGAGATCCGTGCGAAGCGGCGGTACCGCCCGGCTGTCGAGAACGGCCAGCCGCGACCGCTCCAGGACAAGCAGAACGTCACGCTGCACGAGTGGGTGCGCCCCCACAGCGAGTTCCGGTTCACCCTCCGGGTGACCAACCTGCACCCGATGGAGCTCGGCGCCCTGCTGTGGCTGCTCGACCCGCTGCGGTGCGGGCGGCCGGACCGTCCGGCCCGACACCGGCTGGGGATGGGCCGCCCGCTGGGCTTCGGCGCCGTCGAGCTGACGGCGACCGCCGTCGACCTCTGCGACGGCGAGGCGATGTCCACCTTCCTCGACACCCTCGGTGCCACCGTTCCCGTCAAGATCGATCCGTCCGAGCTCGCCGGCGAGTTCGAGGCCGGGATGCGCGGACGTGGCTTCGGCGAGGTGCTCGACGTGCTGCGCGCCGCCCTCGTCGGCTACCCCAAGGCTGACCGGGGCGTTCCGACGCCGGTCCGCTACCCGCGCAACGGCACCTCGCCGATCTACGAGTGGTACGTGCAGAACGAGAAGGACGCCGTGGGCGGGGACGCGCAGGTGCTGCGCCGTCGCGGACGGGGAGACCGGCTGACGGAGAACCGGTGACCCGCATGATCACGACCGGAACAGATCGTTTCCGGAACGGGCCGGAACTCATGATCGCTCGCAACCGCATCCGTGCTGGTCACGAGGCCGTGCAGGCAGCAGGGCGAAGTAGTGTTGATCATCAAAGATCCACTACACCAGGCTACTCGCAACGATCTTCATCGTTGCTGGTCACAGGTTCGCCCGACGGGGTAGGGTCCCTACGAGTAGCCCGACTAACAGGGCATAGAAACATGGTGACGCAGAATCCGTCCATGATGACCCTGGGGTCCCTACGAGTAGCCCGACTAACAGGGCATAGAAACCCAAATACTAGCGGCCTTCACGGCCCCCGAGTCCCTACGAGTAGCCCGACTAACAGGGCATAGAAACGTCGGCGACCGTTACCAGTGCCCAGTAGGCGATGTCCCTACGAGTAGCCCGACTAACAGGGCATAGAAACGAACAGATCACCGTAGCAGCGGCCAGGAGCACCGCGAGGTCGCTACGAGTAGCCCGACTAACAGGGCATAGAAACCTTGAAGATCATCAGGCTGCATCGCTCGAGGTGAGTCGCTACGAGTAGCCCGACGAACAGAGCACAAGAACATTCAGCACAACGTTTCGATGTCGTCGCCTGGGAAGGTCAGGAAAAGGTGCGGCTGAGGCGGCCCAACGCCCGGCATCCGACGACAGTGGCGCTGTCGGAGTCGCGCACCGCGTCGTCGGGGAACAGGAGATCGTCGCGGTCCGGGCAGGCCTCCACCACCAGCCGTGAAACGACCAGCCACACCCCGTCCTCGGGAGCAGGCAGATCGTGCACCCCTCCGTCGAGCACGGTCTCGGTGAGCGGCACCGGGCCGAGTGGGGTGTCGAGGCAGCCGAGCACCGTGCGCCGCAACGGCAGGCGCGGGCTGGGCAGCTCCGCCGGCAGCCGCACCCGGCCGCCTGCGAGCCAGAGGTCGAGGGCGTGCGGGGTGAGGTTGCGCAGCCGCGCCTGGCCGAAGGTCACGCGGCGAGATCCTGCCGGACCACCGCGGCGACGGTCGCCGCGACGGTGCCTACGAACGCGGCGTTGGCCGGAGACAGCGGGCCGGCCACGGTGATCACCTCCGCGCACTCGACACGGACCAGCCGCGGCACGAGCCCGCTCGGCCGGGGCAGGAACGCGACCGGCTCGGGGAGCGCCATCAGCCGCCGGCCGGGGCGCAGGCTCGACAACGGCAGCAGCACGACACCGGCTGCGCGCGCGACGACCACGGCCGGGCGGATCTTGAAGCCGGCGCGATCGGCGAACTCCACGCGTACCCACACGACCGTGCCCGGGAGCAACGCGCTGCGCACGACCGGGGCACCGGAGCGCACCGCGCGCAGGCGGCGGACGCTGGCGCGATAGGCGCGGTGGGCGCTGTCGCGTTCGGCGGGGGACGGCGTCCGACCGGTCGGGACGGTGAGCTGAGCGGTGTGGCGGGTACGGCGTGGCATCTGAGCTCCTCGGGCGGCGGGATAGACGCCGTGGCCTGACGGACACGCGGTGCGGCAGGATGCCTTGCGTGCTCACCGTGGTGCATGTGGTCGGCGAATCCGACACCGGCCAGACCGACCAGCGCCAGGACCGGCTCGTGGCCCGCAGGGAGCGGCTGCAGCGCTGGGAACAGCAACTGCTCGTCGCCGACACCGCCGCGCAGGCCACCCTGCTGTGCACCGGACAGCTGATCGACGAACCACAGCGGCCCCACGCCCGCACGCCGCTCGCCGCGGTCGCCGCGTCGCTCGAGGCCGAGCGGGAGGACTTGGCGCTCGTGCTGCTCGGCACGACCGCCTCACGCAGCGTCGCGACGGCGCCGATCGGCGCGGCACTCGCCGCCGGGCTCGCCCGCGTCCCGACCGCGTTCGGGCCGCGCGTGACGTCGATGCGGATGCTGACCGCGACCACCTTCGCCGAGGACGAGATCGCCGGGCTGGTCCGGGACGCGCTGCGCGACCCCGTACGGGCACCGGGCCGCGTCGTGATGAGCTGGGGCTCGGCGTCGACGAGCCTGTCGCTGGCGGTCGCCGCCGGGATCGTCGAGGCGGGCGAGCCGCTGTGGTTGCGGGCCAGCAAGACCGGGACCGACGTCAGCCTCGCCCCACCCACATCGGTCGCGCCGCTCGTGCCGTGGTTGCTGAGGCTGGGCTATCCCGACCAGGTCCGAGCCCTCGCGAGCCACGGCCGGCTGCACCCGCCGCCGGACCGGGACCTGCTCGACCACGCCGCGTCGGTGGCGGAACGGCTGGACCGGATCGCGCGCGGCCAGGGTGGGGCCGCCGACCTGGCCGAGTGGGTGCGCGCGGACCTGCGGAGGCTCGACGAGACGGCGGGCATGGCCGTGCGAGCCTGGATCGAGGCCGAGTACCGGGCCCGCCGCACCGCGGACGAGACAGGCATCGACCTGCTGGACACGGTGCGCGGCGACCATCCCGGGCGGATCATCACGCTCGGCGGCGTGTTGAACGTCCTGCAGGGTCAGCGCCGGACCGCCACCGGCGAGGTGCGGGCCGCTCTGGACGCGCCGTCCGGCCGATGGCTGCTGGACCGCGAGACCTCGATGCTCAACCAGGAGGCCGGCGACAGTGCCCACCGGGCGCGGCCGCTCTCACCCGAGATCATCGAGATCCTCGGGCGGCGGTTGCCACCTGAACCGGGCCCGCGCCCGGCTGCGCTGCCCGAGCTCGGACTGCCCAGTGGCGAGGTCGCGGTCATCTGGACTGCCGGCGTCGCCGGCCACGAGCCCTACTCGCAGACCCTGTTCTCCCGGCCGGCCGGGCCGGTGTTGCTGCGCCAGTCCGGCCTGCCCGCCGACGGTCGTCCGGCCCTGTCGTGCCTGGTGCTGGGCACGGCCGGGGATGGCGGCAGCCTGGCCGTCGCACGCGACCAGGCCGCCGGCGTGCTCGAGGGCGGCCCTCACCACGGTGCGGTACGGGGTCACGCGGTGCCGGTCGAGGGCCTGTCGGTGCCGGCGGCCGAGTCCGCGGTCACTGCCGCTCTGGCCCGCCACGCACCGGATGTGGACGCCGTCGTGGTCGTCCCGATCGGCGCCAAGGAACTCGCGCTGGGAGCTCTGGTCGCGGCTCTGCGGCACGGCCAGTCCCGCGCGTTGCCGGTGCTGCTGGCTGGCACCGACCGGGACGCATCGGAGCCGACCTACCACCGCGTCGTGCCCTACCTGATGGCCGACCGGGTGTTGACCGAGCTGGCGAGCAGGGCGTTGCGCCGGCTGGAGCTGGGCACCGCGGCTCGGCTGTGCGCGATCGGATCGCCCGAGGTGAGCAGCGTCGTGCCGGAACTGGACGACCTGCGCGCGCGTCTGTGGCGACCGGACTCCCGCGGGTTGCGCGGACGCCTGCGGCTGTGTGCGGCACGGCTCCGGCCGGCCCCTGGGGTGACGGTCCGGGAGCCGGATCGGGTTCGGCTGATGCAGATCGCAGGCGAGCTCGCCTCGTGGACGTCCGAACGTGGCCGCCGGCCCGAGGTGGCGCGCCTGATCCAGGTGCGCCACCTGCTGGTCACCACGCACGGCCGCCCGGACGGGCAGATCTCGGTGGCTGCCGCGATCAGCACCGTCACCGGGTCGATGCCGCCCCCGTCCGCGCCGGACCTGATCGAACAGGCCGCGACGCACTGCCCGGCCTACCCACAGGACGGTCTAATCAACCGGTACCGGTGGATCGAGAACGCGCTCGCCGAGGCGGACGTGGGCGCGTCGGTACGGCGCGCCGTCGGCCTTGACAACACGCCCGCCGGTTAGGCACACTCTCCGACCGCAGCACACAGCGCCTCGGCGCCGGCCCGCCACGTCGGGCCACACACGCGGCCACGGTCGCGAGGAAGCCGCTCCGCGGCAACCCCGGGCACGCCCCCCTTCCTTGGTGGCGGCGGCCCGGCGAGCCTCGCGAGGTTCCCGTGCCGCAGCCTCTGCTTCACCGCGTCCCGTCCTTCACCGACCCCGAGATCGTCGCGGCGGTGTGGGCGGGCATCCGCCCCGCACGCGACTACTCCCACCGCGCGGCCGGTGCCGACCGCTGCCCGGCGGGCGCCCGGGCGGCCCTGCGCATGCTCGGGGGTGCGCGCGTACCGCTGGCCTGCGAGCCCTGCTACGACCTGCTCGTCGACGTGCTCCTGCACATCGGTGCCTCGGAGCGTCTCCGATCGGCCGACAACCCCGGCGGCTACGCCCGCCGCAGCGCCGAGCACTTCGTCACCGACCGGCTGCGCGCCGAGAACGCCAGCCTGTACGGCGTGGCGAAGCCCGATCGCCGTGACGGCACCGTCGGCGCGGTCCGCGCCGCGCTGCTCGACGGCGGCTCGCCACTGGAGCCGTCCTGGGCCTCCGAGCTGCTGACACTGGTACTGAGCGCCGCAGCCGCCCGCGCCCCTCTCGGCGCCCTGGGCTGGCCCTACGACGCGTTCGCCGCGGCCAAGGGCCGGCACTACGGCCGCGCCGACGTGCTGCGTCGCGAGGTGATCGCCGACGTCGCCGCCGTGCTCGACGCCGTCGACCGCATCGCGGGCACGCAGTGGCGCGACGCCTACATCGACGCGCCGATGCGGGCGCGGCGTGCCCGCTACTCCGAGCTGCGCGTCGGCGAGCCGTGGCCGGGGAGTGACCGGCTCATCGACCCGGCCGCTCCCGCGACCGCACCCGGCCAGGAGGGCGAGCTGCGCGCCGCGTTCTGGGACGGAATGGCTGATCATGGCCCGGTCCAGGCGGCCCGGCTCGTGAGCGGCACCGCGACCGCGACGGCGGCGACCCTGCGCGGCGCCGCGGTGGGGTGGCTGCTCGATCTGCTGGCCCTGCCCGGGCTGCCGGTCACCCGCCCCTACGACGCGGTGGACGTGCGCGCCGCGGTCGCGCACGTCTGCGGACCGGAGGCGGCCGGGCGGCTGCCCGCGCCGTTCGTCGCGACCCTGGTCGCCCGGTCCGCCGCACTCGACGCGGTGCTGGCCCGGAGCGCGGACCGCGCCCGGGCGGCGTAGCGCGTCCGTCAGTCGCCCGCACACCCCACCGGAGGAGACCACCGTGCCCGACCGCTCGATCGCCCGCCCCTACCGCCCTCTGCTCTACGGCCCCGTCGCGTGGTTCTTCGACATCCGCGCGGCCTGCGCCGACGCCCGGGCCGGGATCCCCGCCGCCGAGTACATCGACGCGGGACCCGTCCTCACCCCAACCGTGCAGCAGCGGGCCCAGACCCTCGCCGACCGGGCGGAGCGCGAGTTCCTGCAGGTCCAGGCGGACACGGCGCCGATGCGCGAGCGCCAGGCCCAGCTGCGCTCGCGCATCGAGGACCTGAAGGAACTCGTGGAGGAGCAGCGGTCGGTGCTGGTCGGGCTGCCCGAGCGGCTGCCCGAGGCCGACCTGGAACGGCGCAGCGCCGGCGAGGTGGACACGCCGGTCGAGGGCGTGCGGACCCGCCGCACGCGGGAACACGACGGCCGCCGGCGCGCGGTGTCCGACCGGCTCGGAGCCCTGCGGGGCGACCTCGCCGCGGCGCTGGCCGAGCTGGCCCGCCTCGACGAGGCCGTGCGCGGCCGCGAGGAGCGCGGCGCCATCCGTGCCCGGCGGCTGCACGCCTACACGCTGCGCCGGATCGCCTCCTACGAGTCGCGGCTGGTCCGCCGGCACCCGGCTGGACGCCGCCTCGCCGGGCGGCTGGTCGTCGTCCGCCCGGCCGTGCCCGGCTGGGCGCAGCTGCCCGCGGCCGACGAGCGTGCCCTCACCCCGATCGAGGGGGCCCGCCCGTGACCGCGTTCCGCATCCGCCTCGACCGGCTGCGGCCGGTCCCCTTCGGCGTGCCGATGGCGACCAGCTTCGTCGAGGCGCAGCGGCGCGTCGAACAGATCGTCGCCGGGCTGCTGCCGGGAGCCGTCGACGAGGTGAGCGGCGGCGTCCTCGACCCGCTCATCGCGTCCTGGGCCGCGGACTGGCTCGCCCGCATCGATACCGAGCACGCCGACCACGCCGGCACCGTCGAGAGCCTGCACGGCGCGGCGCGCGAAAAGGTCGCCGCCGCGGCCGCCGACCACGACGACGCCCACCGGGCCCTGCAGATCGCCCGGGCCGACCACCTGGCCGCCCGCGCCCGCCTCGCGGGCGACCCCGCCACCCCCTGAACCGAGGAGCCCACCGTGTCCGATCCCCGACCCGCCGACCGACCCGCCGCGAGCTTCGCCGACCCGGTGCTGCTGCCCGGGCGCGGCCTCGCGGAGCTGGTGCCCTGGGCGCTGCAGGCGCTCGCCCTGCTCGGCGACCTCGCCGCGTTCTACACCGTGCTCGCGCTGCTGTTCCGGACGTCGCCGGTGACGCTGCTCGCCATCGCCGCCGGGTTCGCCGCGATCGCGGTGTCGGTCGCGCACGCCGCCGGGGTGTTGTGGGCGCGGTGGCGCTGCCGCGACCCGCGGGCCAGCCGGGTGCTGCTCGGCCTGGCGCTGGCCGGTTGGCTGCTGCTCGGCCTGGTCGCGTTCGTCGCGCGGGCCGAGGCGCCCCGCGCCTCGGCGTCGTCCGGGTTCGGATCCTCGACCGGCCACGTCACGACCGACCTCATCACCGCGGCGGTGTTCATCGGGCTGTACCTGGCCTCCGGCCTCGGGGCGGTCGTCGCCGCGTACCTGCAGCACAACCCGCTGCACACCGGGCTGCGGCGCGCGGCGACCGTACTGCGGGCGGCCGTGCGGCGGGAGGCCGCCGCCCGCGCCCGGCTCGCCCGCGCCGTCGCCGTGCTCGAGCAGCACGACCGGGAGCGCGAGCGCGAGCTGGCCCGCCGGGACTCGGCGCGGAGCATCGTGCTGGCCCGGATGGCCGAGCTGCAAAACCACGCCCGGCTGCTGATCGCGATCGGCAAGCAGGACCCCGGCCACACCGACGGCGTCACCGGCAGCGGCCCTGTCCCCGAGCTGCCACTACCGGCCCGCGCCCTTCCCGAGGGCCCGCGTCGCGAGATCTCCCTGACCAAGAGCACCCGTCGCGAGAACAGCTGAGGAGCGCCCCGACCATGTCTCGCACCCTGCCCCGCCTTCTGTCCCTCCTCGTCGCCATGGTGCTGCTCGCCGCCTGCGGCGGCGGCGCCGCGGAACCGCCCGCCGCCACCGACCCGGCAGCGATGCCGGGCTGCCCGCCGACGTCCGGCGCGCTGGCGCTGGCGGTCGGCGGCCACGCGAACGGCCCAGCACCCGCCCTTCCCCCCGACGTCGAGGGCATGCTCGCCGCCGCCGTCGCGGTGCCCGCCGGACAGCCGGGACCGCCGATCAGCCTGATCGAGATCGACGGGCGTCCGATGGCCGTCGTGTCCGGCCAGGTGTTCCGCTCCGACGCCGGGAACGACGACGCGCTCGCCGCCGACCGCGCCCAGTTCTCCGCCGATGTCGCCGACGCGGTGGCCCGGACGACGGCGACCACCGCCGAGGTCGACGATCTGGCGGGCCTCGACATGGCTGCGCGGGCGGTGCACGCGACCGGCCCGACCGGCACGGTGGTGCTCATCGACCCCGGCCTGTCGACGGTGGCCCCGCTGGACTTCCGCCGACCCGGGCTCCTGGCCGCCGACCCGGCCGACGTCGTGGCGTTCCTGCACGCCCACCACGCGCTGCCCGACCTGCACGGCCTCGTCGTGCGGGGCTACGGCATCGGCGATACCGCGCCGCCGCAGCCGCCACTCCCGCTCGCCCAGCAGGCCCAGCTGCGCGCGCTGTGGTCGGCAGTGCTCACCGCGTCGGGCGCGGCCTGCGTCACGATCAGCTCGTGGCCGCACAACGGCGCCGCCGGGTCCGGGCTGCCTCCGGTCGGCCTGGTGCCGCTGCCGTCGCCGCCGGTGATCGACCTCGGCTCGGGGGTCCCGACCGTGCTGGCCGACGATTCGGCGGTCGGCTTCCTGCCCGGTCGCGACGTACTGCGCGACCCGCAGGGCGCGGCGGACCTGCTGACCCCGGTCGCGACCTGGCTCGCCGGCGATCCCGCCCGCACGGTCACGCTGACCGGAACCACGGCGCGGTGGGGCGACGACGCGGGGCAGCTCGACCTCTCGCTTCGCCGCGCCCGGGCGGTCGCATCGGTCCTGGTGTCCCTGGGTGCCCCCGCCGACCGCATCCACACCACCGGCCTGGGCAGCCATTTCCCCGGCTACCGGCCCGACAACGGTCCGGCGGGGCCGCTGCTTCCCGAGCCGGCCGCGCACAACCGCAGCGTCATCCTCACCCCGTCCGGATCGTGAACGGGCCGGACGCACGTGCGGAGGCCGAGCTGCGACGCGATCGGCGGATCGGTCGGCGATGCCTTGCCGCGCTGGGCCCCGCCGACGCCGCGACGCTCGTCGGTCTGGCCCGCGACGGCAACGCGGCCCGGTTGCAGGCGTGGTTGCGCGTGCACCTGCCGCGGGCCGCGCGGATCGTCACCGAGGAGCGTGCGCACGCATCGCGGGAACGTCTGTCAGCGCACGATCCAGTAGTCGGCGCGTTCCTCGACCGTGCGGGCGCCGATGATCACCCGCTCGGAGAACGTCTGCGTGGTGGTGGGGTAGACACGGACCTGGTCCTCCAGGGGGTCGATCCGCTCGCGCAGCGCGGCTCGCAGTGCCCGCAGGTCGCCGGTGGAGCGCACCTCGCACTCGAACACCGACAGCTGCACCCGCGGTCCGTAGCCCGACAGGAGCGTGGCGACGTCCTCGCGGCGGCCGTCGTCGGCGATGTCGTAGGCGACCACGACGACGAAGGCGCTCACTTCCACCGCAGAGCGCGGTAGGGGCGCCCCGGATCGAGCAGTGCCGCGGCCAGCGCCTTGGCCTGTACCCCGATCGCCACCCGGAACGACACCCGCCGCCCGGCCGCCGGGTGCGTGGTCAGGGTCAGCATGCGGCGCTCGTAGGCGGCCAGGAACGCGGCCCGCGCGTCGTCGCCCATCCGGCAGCCGAGGTCGGGCTCGACGGTGAACTGCTCCGCGCGAACCGTGCGGGAGCCGGTCAGGCGCCACACGGCGACGTCGACGGTCATCGGCCGGAACTCCTCCATCAGGTCCAGGGCCAGGGCCGGGCGACCCCACCGATGCTGGTGCAGGACGCCCACCAGCGGGTCCAGACCGGCTCCCTCCAGGGCCGCGATCACCTCGTGACACAGCAGCGTGTAGCCGTAGGAGAGCATCGCGTTGATCGGGTCCGGAGGCGGGCGGCGCTGCCGGGCGGTGAAGCCGAACATGGGATCGACCATCCGCTGGGCCGCCTGGAAGTACTCGCGGCTGGCGGCGCCCTCCAGCCCCAGCAGCACGTCGAGGCTCGCGGCATCGGGCAGCTGCGCCTCCAGCGCGGCGAGACGTTCCGCGCCGATCGCCGCGTCGAGGTCGTCCTGGCGGCGTGCCGCCCGCAGCAGCGTCACCCGCATGTTGCCGATCTTCCCGGCGATGAGAGCGGCGGCGATCGTGCGGCAAGTGTCGGGGTCGTCGGCCGCCCGGTACTGGGCACGGCGGACTGTCGGGTCCGACGCGCACGGCGCAGTGAGCCTCCCACCCAGACTCCCGCCGCGGTCGAGCAGCACGACCTCGATGCCCCGCTCCAGGGCGCGGTGCAGGAACGCGGTGGTCAGCCCCACCCGTCCGTAGCAGGTCACCTGACGAACCCGGCGCAGGTTCAGTCGCAGCAGCGCCTCCTCGCCGTCGACCACGACCAGGTTCTCCCCGCGCACACGGATCAGGCTGCCCTGGCGGTCGACGTACACCGAGGTCTCCAGCGGGTGCGACACCGCCTCGGCCGCATTCAGGGTGGAGGCGGTGACCGTCTCGCCGAGGAACCGCACGCCACCGTCGAACGACGCCACATGGCTCTTGCCGGAGTTCAGTTCCAACACGTCGAGGTAGAGGTTGCTCAGCAACGGTGAGACGACGCTGCCCTGGTGCAGGCCACGCCCACGGTCGAGCGGCGCGGCCCGCCCGCCGGCGACGGTGCGGTCGAGCAGCATGCCGACCAGATGCACGACCCGCTCGTCGTCGACGGCTTCGCGCAGGCGCCGCAACACCTCCCACTGCGGCACCCTCTCGAAGAAGTCCTTCACGTCGGCGCGCGCGACCCAACCCAGCCCCGTGTCGCGGGCGTCCTCGAGCGCCGCCACCGCGTCTCGCGCTCCGAGCCCGCGCCGATAGGCGAAGCTCCACGGCAACAGCCGCGGGTCAATCTCCGGGTCGAGCACGGTCAGCAGCGCCCGTTCCACCACCCGGTCAGCCAGGGGCGGCACCCCGAGCCGCCGCACCCCGCCGCCGGGCTTCGGAATCTCCACCCGTCGCACCGGCTGCGGCTCCCACTCCCCCGCCGCCAGCTCCGCCGCGAGCTCCGCGATGCGGCGTGCGGCTCCGTCCTCGAACCGCGCCACCTCCGCGTCGGGCTGCCCGTCGGCAAGTGCCGCGGCTCGGACCGTGTCCCACGCATCGAGCAACGCCTGCTCGGTGAAGGCTCGCGCAAAGAGAATGCCCACATTTCCACCTTCTCTCAAATACCGCTCGCTCCATCTGCGCCACGCTAGGTGATTGTGACGTAATGTCACCTCGCTGCTCTGGTCTGCCGGTGAAAGGCTCTATGCGCTGTTCATCGAGCTACCGATAACGACCAGCGCGCCGCTGACCCCGAAGGTCGACAACGCTTCTATGCCCTGTTTATGGGCTACCGATAGCGACTCGCTCGGCTGAGCTTCTAGCGGTTTCCGCCGCCTCAAGTGTTTCTATGCCCTGTTCGTCGGGCTACCGATAGCGACGTGTCTGCGGACATGGGCACGCTGCGCACGATCACGTTTCTATGCCCTGTTCGTCGGGCTACCGATAGCGACGCTTCAGGGCTCGTACATCTACGTCTACGACGAGTGAGTTTCTATGCCCTGTTCGTCGGGCTACCGATAGCGACGCAGTTCTGGCAATCGCAACCGTGCTGGTGCTGTGTTTCTATGCCCTGTTCGTCGGGCTACCGATAGCGACAGCTCGACCCATCAGCCCGACGCTCGACAAGGTTTCTATGCCCTGTTCGTCGGGCTACCGATAGCGACCACTGCGGTGATGAACCTCTTCCACTAGGCCACGTTTCTATGCCCTGTTCGTCGGGCTACCGATAGCGACCGAGCACTTCAGCGGTCTGGCCGACTACTTCCGGTTTCTATGCCCTGTTCGTCGGGCTACCGATAGCGACGCTCTCCGTTTCGGAGACACTGATCGTCGATGCCGTTTCTATGCCCTGTTCGTCGGGCTACCGATAGCGACCCTACCCTCTCGGCGAGGCCTCTGACCAGGGCCGATGGAGATCGTTGCGAGCAACCCCGTGGAGTTGATCTATAGTGATCAACTGTGGTTGCCTGAACGGCCTCGGCGACCCGCTGACCAGCGCGAACGCGCCTGCGAGCGATCATGGATTTTCGGGCTCACCGAAGTCGATCTGTTCGAGCAGCGATCATGGACGCAGTGCCACCGAGCCGAAGCCGTGGCCGGTCTGAGCCCCGAGCCCGGCCAATTCAGCGAAGGCAAGCAGCGCCGCAAAGAGAGTGGCGTCGGCGTTGGTGGCTCGGCGGGTGAGGGCGAACTCGACATCGCCGACGAACCCGATCTGGAACGTCCGCGCCCCGACCTGCCCCGCGACGGTTCGCCCGTCCATCCCGGCCAACCACACCACGTCGATCAGCGAGCGCGCGGCGTCGGCCGGGACCGACAGCCCGCGCGGGGCCGTGCCGTCCCAGCGGCGGATCAGCGACTGCATGGCGAGCACCGGGTCGGGGAGCGGATGGTCGCGGCCGTTGCGGGAGAAGTACATCGGGCTGATGACCTGCACAGCGGCGTGTCGGCGTGGCGGAGTGTTGCTGAGCTCCAGGTGACTGATCGGGACAACGCGGCGATCAAGTACCGCGTGCTCGGTGTCACCGAAGGTCACATGGCCCGGCGCGAGCGTCGGCGGCTGAGCGGCCAGCCAGCCCAGCCGCCACCGCGCGCGCCGCCCTTCGGGCCGCGGCGGCGCCGCCGAGAACAGGCGCCCGCCCTCGTGGGTGCGCAGCAGTGTGCAGGCCGCGCCATGGATGCGGGCCGGATGCAGTACCGGGGTGACGGTGGTGTCGAGGGTCAGGTCGATGAGGGCTGGCACGCAGGCATTCCCTTCACGTCGCCACTCCGAGCAGGGTCCGGGGATCGAATGCGTGACCGACCTGGGTGCCGGGCACCGGCTGATTGTTCTCGAACCGCGACGAGACGTAAGTGCACTGCGCCCCGATCAACGCCGCGACTCGCAACATCGCCATCGACAGCGCCACTGTGCCACCCGTGGTGTCGACGTAGCACGACCGCTCGGCCAGACCTCGCAGTTGCAACTGTCCGACCAGCATCTCCTCCGCATCACGTACGGCGACCTCCGGATCGTGCACCGCACTGAGACACACGGTCTCGAACGCGATCCCGTCGACGGCCAGCTCCGCGCGCAACTGCTCCACCTGCTGGGCGGGAATCTGCGGGTTGGTCACGCCGATGACGACGGACGGGCGTGCGGCGTCGAGCAACCAGTTCGCCACGCTCATCGACCCGGTCCGGCGCCCGCGTGCGTCGTACCGGGTGCGGAAACCGATCGGCAACACGACGACCTCACGTGACTCGACGCCGGCGAGCCGGTATCCACGACGCCGTGCGCGACGACGAGCCGCGTGCAACCGCCATCGGTAGGCCGACAGGCACAGGGCGAACACCGCGAGAACGGCGAGCAGGCGCAGCAGCGGGTTGCGCCACGACGGGAGCGTCGCGCCGAAAAGGTCCACGGCGACATCGGGAGCGACCGGGGCCAGCAGGACACCGATCAACAGCGTGTTCAGGTAGCGGGTCGCGCCCTCGGCGAGCTCACGGGCCGGCCGCAGCCGCGAGGTGAGCCGGGCCAGCGCTGTCGACGCCTCAGCCGCTTCCGCCGCACCGGTGTCCATCGTCCTCATCGCTCCACCGGACACTCGTCGCTGCGTCGGGACACGTCGTTACCCCCGCTCGCGACCATGCCACGATCTGGCGGCGCAGGGCCACAGCCGCACCGGTCGGGGCACGCCGGGTGTGCAGGCCTGCCACCAGCATCGCCAGCAACCGTGCGCGTTCCGACGCGGTCAGCGGATCCGCTCCGTCGCCCCTCGTCAGCACGAGAACGCCGCCAACGTGACGGCCGGGGGGTCAGTAGTCGGTTCCACACCGCACACTGACGGACAGCCCGGGACCGGCTACACGTCCACAACTGCCTCGGCGCGGCTCGTCGCCCCGTACCGCAGTTGGGCCAGTTCGACGTAGCGGGCGAGCGCGATCCGCCCGTCAGGCATGCGCAGCCGGGGCGCCGGGGCGATGGGCCGTGCCGCGCCGGGCAGCAGCCGCCCCGCACCCGAGTCGAGGATCTGTGGGCCGCCGAGCAGCGGACGCGGGCGCGCAGCCGGGAGCGTCGGTGCGGTCGGGAGAGCGTGGACGCCGGCGGCGATGCTGGCCTCGACCAGCTCGGCGACCAGCGCGGCCTCCCCGAGCCGCGCCGCGAGCTCGAACGCCTTTTCCGTGCCGAGCGCGATGCTCGCCGCCCACGCAGCGCGCTCGGCCGTGCGGGGGAAACGAAACCGAACGGCGTCCAGCGCAAGGACGGCCGGCAGGATGTCGTCCAGCGCAGCAGCGACGGCTTCGTGGCCCGCAGCGGCGGGGGCGGCCTGCAGGCGCGCGAGCGAGCGGTTGATGTCGCACCGCGCGGTCTCGGCGACGAGGCCGCTGCGCTGGAACAGCTCGCGCGCGGTCGTGTAGCTGCGCTCAGCGCGCTCGTGGCGCCCGGAGTCGGCGTAGACGTTCGCGAGGTTCATCTCGCAGTCGGCGGCCTGCGGTTCCAGGCCCAGTTCGCGGTAGCGGTCGCGGGCGAGCGTGAAGAGCTCCTCGGCCTCGCCCAGGCGTCGCTCGTCGGCGTGCAGGGCAGCGAGGTTCACCTCGCAGTGCGCGACCTCCCGCGGATGCCCCAGACGGGCGAACTCCGACCGCGCATGCTGCAGGGCCTGCTGCGCGGCGACGGCGCGACCGGCGGCGCGGTGCACGACTCCGAGGCTCAGGTCGCACCCGGCGACGTCGCGGTCCTCGTCGAGCCCGGACAGCGCTTCCCGTGCGACCCCCAGCGCCTCCGCCGCCTCCGGAAGACGACCGGCTCGCAACCGCAGGTTGCCCAGTGCCAGGTCGCAGCGAGCCGCCTCGGCGGGTTCTTCGCCGTCGTGGAAGGCGTCGCGCGCGCGCACGAGATGGACCTCGGCCTCATCGAACCGGCCGGTGACGTCGCACAGGTCGGCCAGGTTGAACCGGCAGCGCGCGGCGTTACCCGACCGGCCCAGACGGTCGAACGCCACCAGCGCATCGACGTAGGACCGCTCGGCCAGCTGGTAACGACCGGTGTTGTCGTAGATGTTGCCCAGCATGTTGTCACAGTCAGCCACCTCGTCCCGGGCGCCCAACAGCACGAATGTGGCCCTCGCGCCGGTGTAGGCCCGCTCGGCGGCGTCGAGCCGTTCGGTCTCCCAGAACACCCGGCCGAGGTGCAGGTCGCAGTCGGCCAGCTCGGCGTCCATCCGCGCGGCGGCGAAGTACGCCCGGGCGGCCAACAGGGAGGTCTCGGCGTCAACCCAGCGCTGCCCGGCCACCCGCACCTTGCCGGTGCCCAGCAGGCTACCGGCGGCCTCGGCCGCCGCCCCCAGCCATTCGAACGTGCCGTGCGCGGTGTCGTAGGCCAGTTCGGCCTCGGCCAGGCGGTCGGTGACGAAGTAGACGTCGGCCAGGAAGACCGCGGCCATTGCGGACTCGTAGGGCAGCTCGTGTTCGTGGAAGGTGCGCAGGGCGTCGGAGAAGGCGCTCTCGGCCGCGTCGAAATCGCCGGACTCCCGGTGGCGCATGCCGATCATCATGTCGAGGCGCGCGGTCCGGAGCGGGTCGCCGGCCAGCTCGGCCTCGAGGCGCTCCCAAGTCAGCCGGGAGATCTCAGGATCGGTCACGGTGCCACCGCCAGAGCACGGGAGGGTGCGACGTGCGTGCCCAACGCGGCCCACAGCAGCGGTGTGTCGACGACGTCCCCGCCCGCCTGCCAGGCCGCGAGTCGCTCCCGCTGCCAGTCCCCCAGCGCGCCGACCGGGTCGTCGTGGTCGTGGCAGCGGTCGACCGCCTGCATCAGCCCGGCCGTCGGTCGCTGCGCCGTCGCGGCCAGTTCCGGTCGCACGAGCCGGAACGCCTCGAAGGACGGCAGTGACCACCGGGTGGCGGTGACGAGCTCGGCGCCGGCGTCGAGGCAGGCGAGCACGAGGCCGAACGGCTCGGCGAAGCGGTGGTCCCCGCCGCTGCTGCACCCGATGATCGCCACCCGCTGCGGCATCGGCCAGATGCGATGTCCGGCCGCCCGGGTGTCGACCGGCCACCCGGACTCCGCTGCGCCGGCGGTCGCGGTGCCGTGCAGCAGGTCCAGCGCCGTGAACGGGCGGTGGTTGCCGATCGCGCGGGCCAGCCCGTAGACCGCGGACGAGTCGGCGAGATACAGCGCGGCCGAACCCGGTTCGTCGTCGGCCGCCCCGGCGTGGCCGAAGTAGACCAGCCGCGACGCGGGATGCTCGCGCAGTCGACGACCCAGGGCCGCTCGCCCGGTCGCGCCGTGCAGTGCGTCCGGCCGGTCGTCGGCACGCAGTCGTCCGTCGACGACGCGCTGGTCGCACCATCGCGCGAGCGCAGCCACGCCCGCCGGATCGGCTCGTTCGTCGAGCACCGGGCGGTAGCGTGGCTCGGGTGGGCGCGGCTCGAGCAGGTACACCACGGGCTGGTGCGCAACATCGGCCCAGCGCCCCGGCGAACGTCCACGGCCCGCGAACAGGGTCGCGGGCGGGTCGTGGCACACGTCGGCGACCTCCACCAGCCGCCGACCGTCCGGCAGCACCAGCAGCTCCCACGGGACCTGCGCCAGCCGCGGGCTGGGGATCACCCGCAGCCGGACATGGGCGGCGGTATCAGCGGCGGTCAGCCGGCGGGCCAGCCGCCCGGGCAGCACGGCAGCCGAGAGCGCCGTCGACAGCACGGCCTCTCGTGCCGGGTCGGCGAACGCGCCCGTGCCGAGTGCCCGCTCGGCGGCGGCCCGGCCGTCCTCACCCGGACGCCGCCCAGGCAGCGCCGCGTGCAGCTCGTCGAGGACCGCACCGAGATCGTCGCGATCGAGCGCGGCGAAGTCGGCGACCCGGGGGTCGTCGGGACAACGCCACGTCAGGTAGGTCGTACCGTGGTCGGCGGCGCGGAGGACGAGCTCCACCGGCCCTGCTAGCGGCTGGCCCGGCGGATGGATTCCTCGGCCTCGGCGCGGCTGTCGAAGGCGGCGATCAGCGTGCGGTCCATGGCCGCACTCCAGTCCATGGGGCGCACCCCGACGGTGTAGTTCTCGACGTGGGGCATCTCGGCTCCGATCAGCGGGACTGGGTGGCGATCCGGATGATCCATATGATGAGGAAGAAGATCGCGAAGAACAGGTAGAGGAAGGCAAGGCCGATCGCCGCACCGCTGGCCGCTACCACCTTCTTCGGGCTGCTCAGCTCCGGCCATGGAGTGGCCCCGAAGGCCGTGACGCCCCAGGTGGCGACGCCCAGCAGTGCGAGCAGCGCCCCTACGACCAACCCGCCGGCTCCGTTGAACATCGCAAGGACACCCAGGACGACGGCCCCGCCGCCGCCCCAGCGCAGTCGGATCGGGTCGACGGGCGACCGACCCGCGACGGTCAGAGGTAGCGACATGGCGATCCCTCGGTCCGATGTGGATAAACACGAAGCGTCCTGTGCTCGTCGTCACATCCGGGCGCGGTGTTACGCCGACGCGAGTCATGCCGACGCCAGCACCCACGCCTGCTCCGCGGCCGCCCGCACCCGGGCCGGATCAGCCGTGAACAGACCGGCGGCACCAGCAGACATCAGTTGCAGCCGCACCAGTTCGGCGACCGCTCCATGCAACCGGGCTGCCACCCCCGAGCGTCCAGGCCCCGAAACCGCCCGCACCACGATCCCCAGCACGAGCTCGTCGCATCCACCGTCCGGCATCGCGGATTCGACGTCGTCGAGCTCGTCCAGCGGCTGCGTGTCGATCCGGTCGCGGCGCCCGAGCGGCTCCTCGATGTAGCGCTCCCACCAGGTGACCGGACCGGAGCCGTCCCGCGCCGGCACGCGGCGACCCGCCCGACAGGCCTCCTCCACCAGCGGCAAGGCCGCGACCACCCGACCCAGGTGGTCCGCGACTTCGCCGCCGAACTGGTTCGCGGCCAGCGCCGCGAGCCGCTGCAGCAGACCCCGCTCGTCACCGAGCAACGCCAGTGATCCGGCTTCGTCGGCGAGGTTGCGCAGCAGGGCGCGGTGGTACGCGTCGGGCAGGCGGCGCCCCTGCTCGCTCGCGTCGAGCCGGTCGGTGCGGGCCTGGGCGCCCGCGTCGGCCCGCCGGCGACGCGTCCACTCCTGGGCACGCCTGCGGACGTGGGCCCGCACGGCCCCGGGCGGGTTGCGCAGACCGGACGGCTCGTGCCGCGCGAGGAACCGGTCGGCCTCGACGAGCATGTCGAGTACGAAGTCGCGGCACGGGCACTCGCCACCCACGAACAGCGACCCGCAGCCCGCGACCCGCACGACGACGTCACACGCGCGGACGCGACGCAGCCGGTGCAACGACGCACGCATTCGCCCCGACTCGAACCACACTGCGTCGACCACCTCCCGCATGAGTCCGTCGGGCAGGCCGGCCAGCCCCGGATAGGGGTCGGGGGACGGCCGAGAGGGTGAGCTCATGCCGAAAATAGTCGTGTCTAGGTATTCGGCGTGTCAAGAAGATAGTCGGTTCGATCGATGGCGGGCATCGCATCGTTCGTCTACGGTGATCACATGCCGCTGCTGCCCGCGGTCGTGCCCGACATCCCGGAGAGCCGTGCCGAGGTCGCCGCGGCACGGCTGGCCCGCAAGATCGCACCGCTGTTCGGCGTGCCGTGGCCCGACGGGCCGTTCGGCCGCCGCACCTGGGTGTCCGACTACGCCCGCGTCACCCTGTCGGAGATCAGCCGGGGGGCGCCGCTACCCACCCGCGCCGACGCCCAGCGGTTGACGACACCGCATGCAGGCGCGTGGCAGGTCGTCGAGCGGATCGGGCTGGCCGGGCCGCGCGCCAGCCTGCCCAACGAGATCGCCAATGCGACGCTCAACCGGTTCGGACCCGACACCCGTGCAGCCGTGGTGCTCACCGCGGTCAACCGGCTGCTCGATCCGGTCACCGACGCGATCGGCACCGCGCTGGCCCTGCTGGTCGATCCGAACGGGTCACCGCTGCCGACCCGGCTGCGCCTCGCCGCCTGGACCGGCCTGGTCGTCGAGACCTTCCGCTCGCAGCCCGCGTTGCTCGCGGCGGGGATTCACGCCCGCGCCATTCAGCACGAGCTCGTGCAGTCCTGGCAACTCCCGTTGGCCGCAGGGCTCGGCGACCTCCCGCTGACCCGCTGCGAGGTCGGTGCCCCCCTGGCCCGTGGCGCCACCACCACCCAGCCGTTCCTGCTCGACGTGGCCGACCACACCTTCGCCGCGTGTCAGCCGGCAGAGCCCCCCGACGGCGACGATGAGCTGTCCGCGGAGCTCGCCGGTCGGCTGCGCGATGCCGAGGCCGTGGACCTGCTGCTGCGCCGGCTGCTCGCTGCGGGCACCCCCGCCGACGCCAGCCATTTGTGGCTCAGCGAACGCGAGCCGGGCCAGCTGGCCGTGGAGGCGCTGCTCTTCCCATCCGGGCTGGTCGACCAGTTCGTCCGGCACGCGACTCGCGCGCAGGGCGCCCCCGGGCCCGGGTCGGAGCCGCCGCAGGTCCTGCCCGCGATCCCGCACGCCTCCGACGTCCAGGGCCTGCCGCTGCTCACGCGGCGGGCGCTGGTGCTCGGGTTGTACACCGTCCTGGCTCACCTGCAGGTCTCCCCGCGCGGTCGTGATGCCTCCCGCCAGACGATCGGACCGGTCCTCGAACAGCTCGCCGCATTGGCCGATGCGGTGCTCGACCCCGACGACCCGGTCGCCGCCCTCACGGCCTGCCGCACAGCTGACATGCGCGTGCAGACGTTGCGGCCCGACCAGCGCAACGACCTGCGGGCACCGCTGACGGACCTGCTCGCAGGATTGGATCGCTGCGAGAACCTGCTGGCGCGCGGGCTGCTCGACCGCGGCGCGGCAGCCGAGGTGATCTCCTCGGCGTGTGTCGAGTTGCTCGCCGTGCGGCGCACCAACGCCCAGCGACCCGACGCCGGTCTCCCGTCGCCCGCGGCGTTGGACCGGCGGCTGCACCGGGCGTGGGCGGCCTTCCACGAAGCCCTGGAGGTCCCGAGGTTCCACCTCGACTCGCCGCTTCCCCGGCTTCCCGGCCTCGCGGGCTACCACCTGCAGAACTACGCTGCCTTCCTCGCCGCCTCGACCGACGAGGCCGACCTGCGCACCGCCATCGGGCTCTTCACGTCGGTGGTGATCCCAGCCCGGTCCGAGTTCGCGATCCGCACCGGGCACTCCGCACCGTTGCGCAACGCCCTGCAGGTCGCCACCCGCGCCTCGACCGGCCTCGCCGAGGCGGCACGCGCCCGCGGGGAGATCGCCCAGGCGATGCGATGGGCCCAGCAGGGACGGGCCTGGATCTGCCGGGCCCTCACCGCCACCGAGACCGGCAGGCTGCTCGACGGCGAACCGCCGACCGAGAACGCGTGCCGGTTCGCGCTACTGGCCGCGCCGGCGTTGCTGCTGGCCGCCGAACTGCGGGTACCGGATATCGACCCGGCAGACCTGACCACGGCCGCCCAGCTCGTCGAGCTGGTGCGGCGTTGGGAGGAGGCCACCGTCGGCGGCGGCGAGCATCACACCCGCCACGCCGAAGTCGTCACACTCGCTGCCCGGCTGGCGGCCCTTGGCGTCTCACACCCGTGAGCTGACGAGCCAGACCACGTCCGCCCACGGCCCGTTGTAGGTCCGCCAGGTGCGTGCCGCCGACCCCGCGTCGTCACGGCCGTCGCGCTGGGCCAGGGTGCGGTGGCTCTCGACCAGCCCGTCCTCCGGCCACGGTCGGGCCGGGCAGACGAGCGCCGGCGGCAGCGCCGCCGCGTCCGTCCGCGCGACACACCTTCCCGACTCCTCGGAGCGGACACAGGCCGTGCCCGGTTCGTGTGCGGCGACGTCGCCGGCCACGGCGGCCTGCCCGGGCCCGCAGGCCACCACCGCCGCGACCAGGCGCGCGACCGGTGGTCTGTTCCCTGCGGCCCGCAGGTGCGCGGTCAGCAGCCGGATCGCCGGATCGCGCCGGCTCCACAGTGGCGGTAATGCCGCCGTGAGCCGCCGGACCGGGCCGACGACGCCGTCGCCGAGGCGCGCCTCGACCACCGCGACGAGCGCGGGGTCGACCGGGCCCGGGTCGTCATCCACGGGCCGGGTCGCGAGCTCGGCGCGCAGCCGCCAGATGCCGTTCAGCAACTCGTCCAGATCATCCTGCTCGTCGACCGGACGGACGCCACGCAACCACGCTGCCGCCGCAGCTGCGGCAGGCGCCCGTACCAGCGACGCGACGATCCGGCCGGCCAACTCGGTGACGTTCGGCTCCGACGGCTCCACCTCGACGACCCCGACCGCACGCCGGGTCCGCGGATCGAGCGCCGTGGACGGCTGCGGCCGCCACCGCGCGCGGCGCAGCCCCCGGTCCAGCGCCGTGACGCAGCGGCGGGCGCTGTGCCCGCCAAGGTACTCCGCGATCTGTTCGAGGAACCACGCGCTGTCGGGCTCGTCCACACCGCCGCGGTCCAGCTCCCGTGAGGGGCGGGTCAAGCCCAGCCGCAGTAGTCGGGCCAGCTCCGGCAACGCGGCGCCGACCTCGGCGACCGGCTCCACGACGGATCGGCCCCCGGCCTCGTCCAGCGCCACCCGGTAGCCGGCGACGGCCACCAGGAAGTCGGCGCTGCCGAACACGGGCATCGGCGGCACCTCCCCGCCTACCGCGCGGTGGCCGGCAGCGAAGGCCGCACCCCGGTCCAGCACCGCACACGCCCGCCGCCCCACATCCGGCACCCCGGCTGCGGCCAGGGCCGCCACGACCATGCGCTGGAAGATCCGCGGCTCCGCCGGTCGCTGTGCTGCGACCTCGGCAAGACCCCGATACGTGCGCCCCATCAGGGTGACGGTCTCGGCGTCGTGGGCGCGGCCGACGAGCACGGCGACCTCGACCGGCAGGTCCGGATCGGCCGTGATCTTCGCATAGCGCTGAGCGGCGTGCTCGACGTTCTGCTGGACGCCCGGAGCGTCGGACAGGGTCGCCGCTGCGAGATGTTCGGCTCGCCAGGACGGTACCGACACCCGACGCGCTGCCAGCCTGACCTGGAGCGCCACGATCTGCGTGGCCATCTGCTCGACCAGTTCACCGCGAGAACCGACCTGGTCGATCAGACGCTCGAGGACCTCCGGGTCGAGCATGGCCAGGACCGCCGCCGCCGCGTCCGCCGGCTCGCGTTCGGGCCGGCCGGGCACCTCCTGAGCGGCACTCACGGCTGCTCTCCGACCCGCACCCGGACCGCGGGCAGCACCGTCGGATCGGCGGAGCTGGCGATGGCGGCCCGGAGCACACCCTCCCCAGCAGGCTCGAGCACGGTCCAACGACCGCGGCCGTCATCGAACATGACGGCCAGCGGTGCGCCCGGAGCCGCCACGCGGCGCGCGGTCACGGTGACCAGGCCACCCGCCGCGGACCACTGCAGCCGGGCCTCGACACCGGCGGCCTGCGCCAACGATGCGGGCAGCTCCCACGATCCGAGCACTTCCGGTTCCTCCGGCTCGCCTCCGAACGGGTCGTCATGGTCGTAGCGCACATCGCCCATGGCAGGGGTGGGAGGACCGAGCGCGGCGATACCGGCCACGATGTCCTCGACCCCCAGCCGGGCCCACAGACCACCTGCCCAGGCTCCGACAGCGCGCATCCGGCTCGGCTGCTCCACCCCGGCCAGGACCACCGCGCGGTAGGGCGCCCACGTCTCGGCCAGGTCATCGACCTCGCTGAGGCCGAGCCGCAACCAGCGCACCTGAGGCTCGTCCCCGATGACCAGCCGGGCCTCCGGGGCCAGGCGCGGGCCCAGCAGCTCCCCCAGGTCGGCGGGCAGGAAGGCCGCGGGCAGGTCGGCGGCCACGAACGCCGGGGGGCCGTCGGGGTCGTCGATCACGAACCCGGCTCGCAACCCCCGTCGCAGCTGGGCCTCGCGGGTGGGCTCCACCGTGATCAGCGTGACCTGCAGTCGGCGGCTGTCCGGCAGGTAGTCGAGCCGGACGTGACCGTCCCAGGTGGTCGGTCCCACATCTGCCTCCTCCCGCAGTGCGGGCCGGACTGTAGCGCGCCGCGTGGGCGGTCCGTCAGCCCCTCGACGACATCTGGCGGTCGCGGCGCGACGCACCGGCCTGCGGGTGTCGGGCCGGTGCACGGGGTGATCCCGCGCACCGCGCCGGCCCGGCCCGACCCGAGGAGGCAGCCGTGCGTGGTGACGACGACGACAACGTCCTGTAGCTGACGGCCCCGTCCGTCAGTGGACGGCGCGGGAGGGTGGTGCCCCACCCTCCCGCGTAACCCCACCGGAGCCGGGGACGACGACCCGGGCAACGGACCAGGGACAGGAGCACGATGGAGCAGCTGGATGTGAGCGCGCTCGGCACGCGCGCCTGGGGACGGCTGGCCGACGCCCTGGACGGCCGGGATCCGGCGGGCCTCGACGACGCCGCGGAGCTGTTCGGCGACGCGCTGGCAGCGGGAACGGGGCACCCGGACGAGGTGTGCTGGCACTACGGTCTCGGGCTCGCCGCCGCGGCCGCGGCCGAACAGACCGCCGATCTCCGCCGGTGGGACCAGGCCCGCGACGAGATCCATCAGGCGTGGCGGGCACCGGCACACCTCGACATCGACCGAGACGAGGTGGCGGCGGACCTGGCCTGGGTCCTGGTTTCCCGGTTCGACGCCGCCGGTCACGATCCCAGCGACCTCGGCACGCTCGTCGCCGACCTCGACGCGATCCGCGCCGACGTCCCGGGCGTCGTCATGCTGCGGGGGATGGCCCGCCTGCACCGAGCCTGGGCCGAGGAGAGCGTTCCGGATCACGAGGCCGGGCGCGAGCTGCTGGCTGCGGCGCTGCCTGCCGTCGACGACGGCGCGCCGCTGCTCCTCCAGGCCCTCGCCGACTACGCATCGGCGTGCGACGACATCGGTGACGTCGATCCAGGCCTCGACGCGCTACGTCGCGCCCGAAGCTTGATCGACCCCGGGCAACCCGCGATCGAGCTGGATCTCATCGAGGGCCATCTGAGCTACACCCGATGGGTACTGGCCGATGACGAGACCGCCGGCGACGTCGCGCGGGAGTGCCTGGAGCGGGTGTGCGAAGGCGAGGATCCGCCCCCAACAGCGCTGCTGCGCTGCGCCGAGCTGTGGTCCGACCGGGGCAACCGCACCGGGTCACTGCCTGATCTCGATACCGCCGTGCGCCGCCTGGACGCGGCGGTACTCGCCGTGGACGACAGCGATGCCGGTATGGCCTGGCTGACCCTGGGCATGACCCACCAGCGGCGCGGGGAGCTCGGGGCAGACGTCGACCACGCCCGGGCCGCGTCGTGCTTCGATGCGGCGCTGCGACACGGCCTCGACGACGCTGACCTGGTCCTCGATGCGCACCGCTGGCGCCTGGAGATGCTCGACGAGGTGCTGCGCGCGGGGCCGTCGGACGAGATGGTGGCGGCGGCGATCACGGCACACGAGGAAGGGATCGAGGCCCTCGACACCGCCGGCTCCGCGGGCGAGGGCCTGCGGGCCGAGCTGGCGATGGCGATCTTGCGCACGGAGATCGACCTGTTCAATCCGGCGCCCCACACCTTCGATCGTGACCGCATGCACCGGCTGCTCGCGACCGCCCGGCGCCATCCCGAACCGCACGAGGAATGGCAGTCCCTGGTCGGCATCGCCAAAGGATTCCTGCAGATGGTCGACGACCTCATGGCCGGACGGGCGGGCGGGCACGGCGACTTCGGCGTCGGCGCCTTCGCCAGAACGGCCCGCGAAAGCGGGCACCCCGATGTACTCGGACCCGACCTCGCGCGAATGGCGGCGCTCGGGTCGGTACTGGACGCGAGCCGGACCGGTGACCTCGGCAAGCTCGACGCGGCGGCTCTGCTGGACGGGAGCGACGGCGACACGACCGGCGGCTTCCTCGCCGCGTTCGCCGAACTGGGAAAGCTGAACCGCAGGGGCGCCCCCGCGGCCGAGCAGCTCGCCGCCCACGACCGGCTCATGGAGGCGGTCCACGCCATGGCCGCGGCCGACCCGCAGGACCGCTGGATCAGCGAGTACCAGCTCCCGTTCTTCCAGGCCATGCGCGAGATGATCGCCCCGTCCGGAAAGCCGCTTCCGGTGCAGCCGCCGCGCACGCTGCGCGGTCCTCTCGCCGACCTGCTCGACAGCGTCACCGGCACCGCCGCCGCCGGTGCGGCGATCGCCGCCGCCGCCGACGATCCCGGGCGACAACGCGACGAGCTGCTCGCCCTGGAGTCCCGGGTCGCCGGCCTGCCGACCGGAAGTCCGCAGCACGGCATGGCCGCACACACCCTCGCCATCTGGTGGCTGCACCGGGCCGAACGCACTCACCGCCCCGACGACATCGAGCACGCCGTGCGGTGGTGCGAGGCGGCGTCCGCGTTCGACGCCGGCCCGGAGAACCCGCTGTGGGTGCAGTCGGCGATGCAGGCCGCCCAGGCCCGCCGGCTGCGGGGCACCGCCGAGGACCGGGCGCGAAGCCGCGAGCTCGGGCTGGCGGCGCTGCGCGGCCACGCCTGGATGGTGCTGCTGCAGTCCGGTACCGAACACGCCGTCACGATGGCCCGCAGCGCCGCCGCCGACGCGCTGCGCATCGCCCGCTGGTGCGTGCACGACCGGGTCGCCGACGACCTCGTGGCGGCCCTCGACGCCGGCCGCGGGCTCGTCCTGCACGCCGCGGTGACCACCCGCGGCGTCGGCGAGCGGCTGCGTCTGGTCGGCCGGGACGACCTGGCTGACGAGTGGACCCTCGCCGGCGGGGACGATTCCGTCGAGCTGCTCACCACGCCCGACGCCGCCCTGCGCGGTGACCTGCGCCGGCGCGTCCTGACCGCGCTCACCGCCACCGACTCGGGGCTGTTGGACCCACCGTCGACGCCGCAGATCCGCGCGGCTCTCCAGGCTCAGGGCAGTGCGGCACTGGTGTACCTCGTCCCGGCCGACGGTCCCGAACCCGGACTCGCCGTTGTCGTGCCGGCGGCCGAGCCCGTCGAGGTGCTGGAGCTTCCCGACCTGGGGACCGGCCCCGAACTGCGGCACTACGGCGAGGCCTACACCGCGTGGCACCACCCCGAGGAGCCGCAGCCCGCCGAGGACCGCCGCGCATGCTTCGAGACGTGGCGGGCCCGGCTGACCGACCTGACCCGCTGGGCCTGGCGGGTCGCGGGCGCCGAGCTCGCCGAGCTCGCCCACCGGCTGCCACCGGGGACCGGCGAGGACCCCCCGCATCTGGTCCTGGCGCCGTTCGGCACGCTCGCACTCGTCCCCTGGCATGCGGCGGCCGGGCCCGAGGGCAGCGGCGACCTCGCGGACGCAGCCGTCGTGTCGACGACGCCGTCGGCCAGGTTGCTGTGCCAAGCGGTGACCCGACACACAGGCGTCGACGGCGCCCAGCTCGTCATCGGCAACCCGTCGGGCGATCTCAGGGCGGCCGGCGCCGAAGCACGCGCCTTGGTCGCAGCGTTCTATCCGGAGGCGACCTACCTCGGGCAACCCGGCGACGGGGTTCCCGACCCGGACGGGACGGGCTCGGCCGTCGAGGTGCTCGACCGGCTGCGCGACGGCTCTCCGTCGCTGTCGGTCCTGCACCTGGCCTGCCACGCCCGCGCGGAACCGGCTGCACCCGGCCGCTCGAGCCTGCGGCTCGCCGACCGGTGGCTCGAGGTCGACGAGATCCTGGCGGTGCGTCCCACGCAGCCCTTCGAGCTCGACACCGTGCAGTTGGCGGCCTGCTCGACCATTGTCTCGGGCGCCGATTACGACGAGGCGTTCAGTCTGGCCACTGCCTTCCTGGCGGCCGGAGCGCGCACCGCCTACGGCTCGATGTGGACGGTGCCCGACCGCTACACCTCACGCCTGATGTTCATGGTGCACCACTACCGCCGCGTCGAAGGCTGTACACCCGCGGTGGCCCTGCACCGGGCGCGGCGCTGGTCGCGTGACCCGCACCGGGTGCCGCCGGACGGAATGCCGCCCGCCCTGGCCGCGAGTTGGCGCAGCGCGCTCCCCTCCGACGACCCGGTCGCCTGGGCCGGCTGCCTGCATGTCGGGGCGTAACGCGGCATGTGCTGCGACCGAAGGGCGCAGTACGTCGACGACGCGGGGAGGCCGGCCGATGACTGAACAGTGCCGGACGTGCGCCACCCCGCTCGGGAGCGGCGACCGTTCCTGCCCGGCGTGCGGCGCGCCGGCCGGCGGACGCATCGCCGGCGGACAGGGCCGGCGGGTCCTGCTCGACAGCCCCGTCGGTGCCGTCGATCCGCCGCCACTCCGGAGGCCGTCCCAGCAGCCCCGGCGGCCGGCTTCGGTCGCAGCGACGACCTCCCGGCGCGCCGGTGGCGGTCCAGTCGCGACCGGCACCGTCACCGGCCCGGTCGACCGCACCGAGGTGTACGCGGTCGGGCCGGTGCAGCGCGGTTGCGCCGCCGGTGCTGCCGCAGTCGCGGCGCTGGCCCTGCTGGCGTTGCTCGTACTGGGTGGCTCGCACCGCGGCTCCGGGCTGTGGTTGCTGCTACCGACCCTGGTCGCGGCGGTCGTGCTGTCGGCGGTGCCATTTGTGCTGCCTTCACAGCGGACCGTGACCGAGATGCACCGCTTCCGGCTCACGGCGGTGTCGGGCACCGTGACCGCCTGCGAACTGCTCGGCTCGGCCACCGGCGAACCGCTCGGCTCCGGCGACGCGGTCGAGATCTTCGGACGCGCAGGTACCCCGGTCCGTGCAGCAGAGATCGTTCGAGGCGCCGAACGGATGCACGGCCGAGCCCCCCTGGCCTACCACGTCGCACGGCACGCTCCTGCCACCGCACTTGCCCTGTCGGTGATCTCCGCGCTCATCACGGGGGCGCTGGTGCTGACGGCATGACCATCGAGACCGCTGACCGAGGAGACGCGATGCCCCGCCCCCTGATGGGCCCACAACAGCAGATCGGCCGGTTGGCCCCCACTGCAGCGGCTCGACACCGTCCCGCATCGGGTGGACGGCTGCTGACATCTCCCCGTTCGGCGCGCTACCTGGCCGCGATCGCGCGGCTGGACGCCTCCGCGACCCTGCTGCCCCTCGACCTCCAGGAGATCATCGACGAGCTGCACCGCGAGTTCGACGAGACGTGGTCGGCCGTGCCGCAGGGCTTCGTCGCGCACTGCTACCTCGGAGCGCCCTACGAGGCACATACCGTGACGGTCGACGGCGCCATCATCGAGCACTACCGGGCCGGCGAGCCGCTGCCCGGGCCGCTGGAAGGGGCGCGCGCCCTGGCCCGCACCGAGCACTACCGCGTGATCGAGGTCTATCCCGACAAGCTCGTCTGTGTCCGCGCTGACGGTGCCGTCGTGACGGTGGGTGAGTAGTCATGGCCGAAGCAACCAGTGGGGACGTCGCCCGCGTCCACAATGCCGTTCTCCAACTGGGTCGGGAACTCGGTCGCGTCCAGCAGCTGCAGGTAGGCCTATCCCAGACCGTCGATCAGGTCGCCAGCACACAGGACATGACCCGCTCCGAGCTGACGCAGTTGCGTGCGCTGTTCGACGAGTATGTGCGCCGCGACGAGCTGGCCAAGAACCTGCAGCTCGCGCAGACCCGGATCATCGCGGTCCGCGGCGAGCTGGAGACCTCCTACGGCCACTACGCCACCGTGCGTCGCCTGGCCACCGGCACGCTACAGGCGATGGACACCGGCACCGTCACCCAGGACGCGATGCAGGCCGCGTCCGAGGAGTTGATGATCACCACACCGCGGTACTGGCTCGCACCCGCGCTGGTCGGGCTGGCGGCCTGGATCCGCGACGACCGGACGCTGGCCGAGCGGGCCCTGGCCGAGGCGCTGCGGCGCGACAACGACAAGACCTCCTTGTTCTTCGCACTCGTGCTGCGCCGCCACGGCCGCGACGACGCCACCGCCCGCTGGCTGCGCCAGTACGTCGCCCGCCAGGATCCGGCCGCCCTGTCGCACGAGTTCACCGTCGTGCTCGACGCGGTCGCCACCGGGACCCTCGGCCCGGTCGCGAAGCCGTCGGTGATGGAGCACATGTCGGGCTGGTACCAGCGGCTGACCGCCGACCCGGAGACCGTCGCCGCCCAGGTCACCCGCTGGCGCCAGCTGATCGACGGGATGCGTACCCCGGTCGATCCCCGCTTCACCGTGCTTCCCGCCGTCAGCCCCACATGGCCGGTCCTCAAGGCCGTCTACGAGGGGGCCACCGTCCACGGCCGGGCCGAGGCGCACTTCCGCGGCATCTTCGAACGGCCGCTGCGGCCCGCTCCGGGTCTGCAGGAACGCGTCGACGCGATCCTCGACAACCTGGTGCGCAGCTACGACGAGGAGGAGACGCCACACCGCAAGCGGGAAGCCGAACTTCAGGCGATCATCGACGCCGACGGTGATCGGACCGCGGCCACCGCGGCGGTCGCAGCCGAGGCAGCGGTGCACGAGGAGTCGGTCGACTTCCTCACGTTGCTGACCAACGCCGGATTCTTCCCCGACCGGGTAGGGGCGTCGGACGGCACCCAGCGGATGGCGATCGCACTGGCCAAGGACTGGGTCGTCGCAGCGGACGGGCAACTGGAAGCACAGAACGTCGCGGCATTCCCGACCTCCGTGGAGCTCACCGTCGAGGGCTGGACCGGCCGGATCGACGGGGACGCCACCGAGCAGTCCCTGGTCGACTCGCTCACCATCCACATCGACGCAGAGACCGACAATGCCCTTTCGAAGATCAAACTCGACGGCGGGCCGCTGCTCGGACTGATCGTCGGCGGCGTGGCCCTCCTGCTCGCTGTCATCACCTTCGTCCAGGGCGGGTCGGGATTCGGGGTGTTCCTCCTACTCGTCGCGCTCGGCCTCGGCGGCTTCGGTGCCTACAGCTACAGCCAGCTGGAGCCGCGCCGGGAGCACGTCCGCCGGCTCGGCGAGCAGCGCAAGGCCACCGGGGCCGCACAGGTTCGTGGCGCGGTCGCCGAGGTGCTGGACTGGCGAACGGCATGGGATCGCGAGGTCGACCGGGCCGAGGCCTTCCGCCGGTACATGAACGCACTGGTGCGTGACTCGTTCATCGCCTCCGCACCCGACCGCAGCAGAGAGGTGGTGGCGTGATGCCCCGACCGATGACCGGTGGTGACGACGCCGCAGTCCCGGAACGTCCCGCACTGGGAGACCCGGAGCGCGGTGAGGAGCGCGACAGGTCCGGCCGCGAGCTCGCGATGCGGCTGCCGGAGTGGGACCTGGTGCCTCCGACCGAGTTCCTCGACCGGTCGCGACCACGCCCCCGGCCCCGATGACGGCCCTCGGCGCACCGGGTGACTACGCGGTGTGGGCGAGCTGGCTCGACGCCTTCGGCCGCGGCGAGGACCTGCCCGACATCCACCTGACACCGGTCGACGAGCGCATGGGTCCGCACATGCAGGAGCGGTTGCTGCGCCGCGTCGTCGCCGCGTTCGAAGCCCGGGCGCAACGGTGGAGCGACACCCTCGGCCGCCATCTCGCCTCCGGTGCCGTCGGAAGGCCTGCCGAGCTGGCCGCCGCCCTGGTCGCGGCGCGTGGGCGGCTGCGTCCGCTGCACCGGCTGGCCGCCGACCCGCGGCTGCCCGACGCCGTGCGTACGTCACTGGCCGGCGCGCTGGCGCAGTTGCTGAACAGTACCCAGGACAGCCTCGAACGCTCCGCCCGAGACCACCCGGCCACCGCGCAGCAGCTGCTGTCCATCGTGCGCGCCAACACCCTGCTCGCGGGGCATCCCGTCCCGTCCCGTCCGGCCGGGCAGGCGCTGCCGCCCGTCGGTCGGCGGGTCATCCTCTAAGGAGATCGCACCCGTGCCCAACGGCGCCGAGACCACGACCAAACTCGAGTCCTACCTGCTCGCTCGCATCCCGTTCGTGTCGGTGCGCACCGTCGAGCGGGCCCGGGTGCAGGAGATACTCACCTCACTCGCGACCGACCGGCAACTACCGATGCTCGTGCACACCCTCAGCCAGGGGCTCCGCGACCTGCGCACGGGCAACGAGGTCTTCGACGACAAGTCGCTGTTCGGTGCCCTGGAGTTCACCGGCGCCCAGTTCCAGTCACGGCAGAACCTCACCGTCGTGTTCACCGATGTCCAGAGCCTCGGCGACGACAACGAGACCAGCCGCCGGTTCGCCGACCTGGCCGACCTCGCCGAGCAGCGCGGCGGGTCGATCGTCGTGATCACCGCCGACCCGATCTGGCCGCGCCTGCAACGCCTGGGCATGTCGGTCGCGCTCGATGTGCCCGACCTCGACGAAATGCGCGCTGAGATCGGCAGCTTCCTCGACGGCTATCGCGGTCAGATCGACATCGCCTGGGGCGAGGCCGACTACGCCCAGGCCGCATCCATCCTGTCGGGTGTCACCAAGATCGAGGCCACCAACATCCTGGCCACGCTGGTCGTCAAGCGCTCGGTTACCAAGGCCGATCTCGCCGAGCTCTCGCGGGCCAAGGACTCCATCTTCAGCGACCTGTCCGGTCTGGAACGGGTGTCGCTGCGCGGCACCGACCACGAGGTCGGTGGCCTCGCCGGGCTGCGGACGTGGCTGGATCGCCGACGGCCACTGCTGACGATGGACCTGCGCGACCGCGGCATGCGTCCACCCAGGGGGGTCCTGCTGATCGGCGTGCCCGGTTGCGGCAAGTCGCTCTCGGCCAAGGCGGTCGCGGTGGACTGGGAGCTGCCGCTCTACCGGCTGGACATGGCGGCGATCTTCGGGCAGTTCGTCGGCCAGTCGGAGAACCGTCTCAAGGAGGCGCTGGCCACGGCGGACACCGTCGCGCCCTGTGTGTTGTGGATCGACGAGATCGAGAAGGGACTGGCCGGTAGCGGCAGCGACTCCACGGGAGTGACCACCCGGCTGGTGGGGCAGTTCCTGTACTGGCTCCAGGAGTCCGCGGCCCGGGTGTTCGTCGTGGCCACGGCCAACGACGTGCGTGCGCTACCGCAGGAGCTGCTTCGCAGCGGGCGGTTCGATGACATGTTCTTCGTCGACCTGCCCGATCCGGACGAGCGACGCGACATCATCGGGATCTACCTCCGCAAGTACTTCCGCGCGCCGGTGGCAGATGGTCTCGTCGACGAGCTGGTCGCCCTCAGCGACGGGTTCGCCGGGTCCGACGTGCAGGCAGCCGTGGCCGAGATCGGGCACGAGGCCCTTCGGGTCGGAGACCACAACGTGGCCGAGGACTACCTGCGCGAGGCGTTCCGCAACGTGCTGCCACTTTCACGTTCAGCACCCGAACGGATCGACGAGGTTCGCCAGCTCGGCGACCGGGCGCTGCCGGCGTCCGGCCGGCCGAGCAAGCCCGGGGGTGTCGAGCCGCAGCGTGCGCGCCGCATCGTGCTCGGCTGACAGCGTGCGCACGGCAGCTCTACTCGTTGTTGCCGGTCTTGTCGTTGCCGGCCTCCTCGGCGCCTGCACAGCTGCGCCCGTCGCCGGCCACCCGGCTCCCGTTGGTGGATCCGGTCCGCCCGCTGCCGTCGCGACGTCTCCGGCAGGTGCACCTGCACCGTCGTGCGTGGATGAGGTCGTGGGACACCTGGACATGCGCGCTCTCGCCGCGCAGCTGCTCGTCGTGGGATCACCGTTGGCCGATCCGGTGGATCCCACCCTCGCCGCGGTGCGCCGGCTCGGCGTCGGCGGAGTCATCCTCACCGGCCGGAGCGCGGCGGGCGTGCGGGTCGTGGCGGATCGCTCCGCCGCACTGCAGGGCTCGGTCCCGAACGGACGCCCCGGCCTGCTGGTGAGCGTGGACCAGGAGGGCGGCCAGGTGCAGACGCTGTCGGGGCCCGGCTTCGGAACGATCCCGAGCGCCGTCGTCCAGGGTGGCTGGGCGGCCGACCGGCTCACCGGTGCCGCCGAGAGATGGGGCAGCCAACTACGGGCGGCCGGAATCAATGTCGATCTCGCGCCGGTCTCGGACGTCCTGTCTCCGCGGCTGGGTGCACGCAACCTGTCGGTCGGCATCAGCGACCGGACGTTCGGCACCGCTCCTGACGACGTGGCCTCCGGCGTGGTCGCGTTCGTCGACGGGCTGGACCGAGCCCGGGTCGCGGCGACCGTCAAGCACTTCCCCGGACTCGGACAGGTCGCGCCCAACACCGACACCAGCCGCGATGTCCGCGACACGGTCACCACCTCGGACAGCATGTCGCTGGAACCGTTCCGGCGCGCCATCGCCGCCGGGGTACCGGCTGTGATGGTGTCCTCGGCCATCTACGCCCGCATCGACGGCGCCGCACCCGCCGCGTTCTCCCGGGCGGTCATCACCGACCTGCTCCGTGACCGGCTGGGCTTCACCGGGCTCGTCGTCTCCGATGACCTCGGACGCGCCGTCGCGGTCGCGGGCGTCGCCGTCAACCAACGCTCGGTCCGGTTCGTCGCGGCCGGAGGTGATGTGGTGCTGACGGTCGATCCGCGCGCCGCAGCACCAATGATCGACGGGCTCTCGCGTCGCGCTGCCGGCGACCCGGCGTTCGCGGCGACCGTCGTGGCCGCTGCCCGCCGGGTCCTCGCGGTCAAACAGCGCCTCGGCCTGCTGCGGTGCTGACCCGAGATCGTCCTCAGCAGGCTGACTTCGTCGTCGTCCCCGACGGCGGCGAGTTGATGCGGCCCCCGGAGCTGAGATCGACCACCGGCCAGGCGGACCGCCAGCAGATCCGACCGACCTGCAGGTCGGAGGGGGCATCGGCGATGTCCTGGGTACTGGTGAAGGACAGCTCGACGGTGACGGCGTCGCCCCCGGACGGCGTGATCGCCGAGACCTCCACCGCTTGGTCGTTGGTGCTGCGGTAGGCCTGCAACCATGAGCTGAGCGGCTGGTGCTGGGCCCGCTTCGGATCAACGGACGAGGCCCACGTCGGATAGTCCCTGGCGTTGATAGCGGTGAAGTACCGGTCGAGCAGCGCCATCACGGTCGGGGCCGACGGTGCCGCGGCGGCCCCCGGATCGAGGGTGACGATCCCGGACGCGGAGAGGACCGTTGACGCGGCTGTCGTCGGAGTCATGTCGGACGTGGTGTCGGGCACGACGGTTCGGGCGGCCGTCGGCGGTGCGGCGAAGGCCGCGGTGTTCGCCGCACCGGTCCCCGGAGGCGTCGACGTGCGGGCGCCACCCACTGCCGCCCAGATGACCCCACCAACGAGTACCAGCACCGCGACGGCGACGCCGGCTACCACCGCGGGCCGCGTCAGCGATGTCGCGCGCGACGGTGCCGGCCGTGGCGGTGGGGTCGGCGACACGGGCCGGGGTGGCGGTAGGTAGGACGGAGGTGAGTTCTGCTGGGTGACCAGGTCCCGGTCCCCGGCCGGGGGCGGGAGCCAGCCCGCCGGCTCGCGCGGCGGCGGATCGACGACCGGCGGCGGGAAGGAGGGGGGCGGCAGCCAGGCCGGAGACCCCGTGCTCCCGCCTCCGGGGCTCGGCGGCGCTCCGGTGCGGTCGGCCTCGGGACGCGGATCGACGACCGGCGCGCCCGGTCCACCGGTAGGCGGATCATCCGACACACCCGGCGTCGAGGGGACGGGGTCAGCGGCCACGCGACGCGGCGGGCCCCACAGGGGTCGCGAGGTCCCGCGTTGTTGGCCTGCCGGTTCGGGCTCGACGCTCACGTCGTGGGTCCTTCCGCCGTGTGAGGACTGGCCTTGCTCGACCCTCCGGCCGGTCCCGTCGAGACTGTCGTTCCAGGACCGGCCGTCATTAGCAGAAGCCACACGTCAGTGTCTGACGGACGGCGGTGGCACCGGGGTCAGGACGACCGGTGGACCGTCGGGATCGTGGTCCTCGGTCACCGCGACGAGATGGTGTCGCGGCAGGGTCGGGAGGACCCGGACGGTCGACATCCCCGCCCGGTCGACCAGCAGGCCGGCCTGCGAGGTCGGCAGCCGGCCGAGCAGATGCGTCTGGGTGTTGGTCAGAACCTCCTCCAGATGGTGCCCGAGCATGGACGGGGCCTGCACGGCGACGTGGACGGCCGTGCCGAACTTGCGGGCCTGCGCGAACAGCCCGGCCAGCGAGTTCCCGGTCATGAGATGCGCCTCATCGCAGAACACGGAGACGGGTCTGCGTCGTGCGGGCGGAAGAACCCCCTGTGCCGCGACCGCCGCGGTGAGCCGCGACAGGAACATGCGGGTGACCAGGCGGGCCGTCTCAGTTCCCAGCGTCCCGAGCGGCAACGCGACGATCACGACCGCGCCGCGGGCCAACTCGGCCTCCAGCGCACGCTTCGGGGCCGTCGCGAACAACGCTCCGGCCGGACCGTGCGTCAGCGGTGCGAACTTGCCGGCGATGTACTGCACGTGGCTGGGCCCGCCTCCGCTGCCGCGGCTGTCGCCCCGCCACACAGCGTCCTCGTGTTCGAGATCCGCGCGCAGCTCGGGATCCGAGACAGCCCGCATGAGCCCGGCGCGCCATCCCGCCTGCGTGACGAACCGCTCGACGTCTACCAGCGTGGGCCGCTCGGGCAGGGCTGCGTGCAGGCCGCGCAGGGTCAGCGCGATGGCGCGATGAAATGTGGGCCCGGCGAAGTCGGCCGGCCAGACCTCCCGCACGGCCGAGAGGACGTGGGCGGCGGAGCGAGCCGGGTCAGGGTCGAGCAGGTCGAGCGCGGCGGAGCCGGAAAGCCGGGGGTCGATGTGCACCAGCAGCTCGGGCGGCACAGCGGCGGCCAGCTCGGTGGCGACGTCCCCGTGCGGGTCGACGAGGACGACCGATCGGCCGGCCGCGACGTCGTCGAGCGCAAGCCGCAGGATTGCGGTCGTCTTGCCGCACCCGCTGGAGCCCGCCAGCAGGACATGGCGGCCTCGCTGTGCCCAGTCCAGCCGCCACGGGGCCCGGCCGCCACCGGGGCGGGCCACCCGGCCCATGACCGCGCCCGTGGACGGGAGCGGTCCGGCCACCGGGCGGCCCTGAATCCTGCGCGGGTGCGCCGCCGTCGCGACGAGGCTCATCGTGAGCGCCGCGATGAGGGGATGCACGGCGGACGGCGGGGCCGCGGTCGTCCAGGCGTCGGTGGTGCTGTGCGTCACCGCGTGCCGTGCGGCGTCGAGCTCGCCGCGGTTCAACGGGATGCGCCAGCTCGACACGGCGGGGCTGCGGGCCAGGCACAGGGCCTCGGCCCGGGCCAGCAGCGTCGCCCGGAGCGGTTCCGCAGTGATCAGCCGAAGCCGGAACTCGACCCGACGCTCCCGCCGCGGGGAGCCCTCGTGGTCGAGCGCGGGCGGCGCCAACCCGAGGTCCGGGCCCACGTCGCGGGCCGGCGCCACCAGCATCGACAGCGCCACCGACCCGGACATGGCGCTCAGCCCCTCGACGAGGCCGGCGAAGAGCCCGTCGAAGGCGTCCCCGCCCTCGGGCAGGACCGGATCGGCGTCGGCCAGCTCCGCAATGTGACCGGCGGCCACTGAACGGTAGGCCCGCAGCCGCACCGCGGGCAGTGCGGCGAGCGGCCGCCTGCGGCTGATCGGACGAACCAGCTCGGCGATCTCGGCGGCGGCACCGGCCTCATCGAGCTGCCCGAACGGATCGTGCAGGACCACCGCCACGGTGTGCTGCAGTGGGCCGCGGGCGCCGGGCCGCCACAACCGTTGCTCGACCACCGGCCGGAACGCGGCCGCGGGACTCCATGCGCCGACGGTGGCGACGACCTCCTTCCAGGCCACCGTGCTGATCGCGTGGCGATCGGACCCGGGCGCGACGGCCCACACCCGTTCGACCCGGTCGTTCGGGCGGAACGTCTCGCCCACCGTCGTCCGCGTACTCGCTGTGTTCACGGCGCGGTCTGACGGACGTGTCACACGTCGTGTCCTCGGCGCGCCGACGCACCGCCCCGGGAGTGAAGCCATCCACCACTCCCGAGGAGACGCCATGACCATCGACGTGACCGACGCCCAGCAGCTGCTGCGGACGGCCGCCGCGCGTGGGGAGCTCGCCGCCCCCCGCGACGAGCTGGACACCCGGACGTTGCGGGACGCTGCGTTTGCTCTGGCGTACCCGCTGGTGTTCGAGCGCCACACCCGCTCGCTGGAGCGCCGCAAGGGCCACGGCCGCTGCGCGAGCTCGATCGATCGACTGTCGTCCGACTGCCTCGACGGGTTTCACGACGACGTCGCGGCCGTCGTGCGACGGCTGTTGGGCCAGGCGGTGCCCATCCGGAACCTGGAGGGCTGGCTCGTCGCGAACATCGGCGGAGCGTCGATCGACGCCCACCGACGCCGCCGGGGCGCCACGGGTGCGCTGCAGCGGGTGCGCGTGCCGGGGTGGCTGGCGACCGCCCTCGGGAACGATCCGTGGTCGGTCGAGCTGGCCGCCCGGATCATCGAGTGGGTCGGCCTGCCGGCGAGCGCGGGCGGACAGACATGGCCGGTCGGCGCCTGGACGCTGCTGCGCCGCTCGTTCCGCGGTGACTCGGCGGGCGACAGCTCCACCGGTCGCGTCGACGCGGAGATCCGCGAGGTGCTCGGCGTCATGCGGCGCACCAAGCCTGCCTGGTTCGCCGACCGGATCGAGGGCCCGCTCGGGCACAAGCAGGCCCCAGTGGCTGCCGGCGACCCGGCGTTCCACGTCGCGCTGCCCGGCGCCGATCTCACCGACCGCGACGACCGGCAGCTCGCCGCGCTGGCGATCGAAGCCATCGAGGCCGGGCTGATGGCGGGCGGCGACCCAGTGGCCGTCGTCCGGGAGATCGTCGCCACGGTCTTCCTGGGCCACCGGGCGTGCGCGGCCGAGCTGGCCGAGGTGCCGCAGGCGGGCGCCGACCGAGACGAGATCATCGCCTCGCTGCTCGCGGACGACGCTCAAGCCCGGCGGATCGCGACCGACGTCGTGGCCGCCCTCGGGTTGCAGTGACGCCATCGGCCGGGGATCACGCCCGGGGCGCGCGCTGCAGCTCCTTCAGGACGCGGCTCTCGACACCGCACTGGAAGCGCTTGAGCCGGGCCGCGCTGGGGGTGATCCCGAGCAGCTTGAAGATGTTGTGCGTCATGACCGCGCCGATGGCCATCAGGCCGCTGCTGAAGTGCGAGGACGGGTGGCTTCCCACGTACAGCTCGTTCGTCCGGGCCGTGACGAGGCTGGCGCCACCGCCGTTGTCGCTCACCACGATCTCGGCGTTGTCGCCGAGCTTGGTGTCGATCCGGAAGGCGTATCCGCCCGTCTCGGCAACCGTGATCCCCGAAACCATGCTCCGGGCAAGGCTCTTCGCCCCGCTGCGGCAGTAGGCGTTGCGCAGCGCACCGGTCACCACGTCCGCCGTGGCGGGCACGGAGAACTGGACGCCGCTCATCGCCGCACCGGCGTTGCGCTTGTTCCAGATGACCCCCCCGACCAGGGCCGCAATGATCAACAGAACGACGAGAACACTCACGTGGAACTCCAGGGGGTGGATTCGATGGTTCGGAGGAGGAGGTGAACCGAAGGCTCGGCTCCCGGGCGCACTGACGGACCGTTGGGGATCCGGCGTCGGCGGCGTGCCAGGTGGTTCCTCGCTCGTGATCGTCCGAATGTCACCGCGGATCCGGGATCTCGTACAACTCCGTACACCCGCCGTCACCGGTCGACTCAGCTGCGTAACACCGACTGAGCACGGCGCGACGTCCGTACCAGTCCAGCTCCCCACTGCGGCGCCAGACCGGCCGCGACGATTCCGCGGTGCTGTCCGTCAGGGGGATGCGTGTCGCCAGGAGGCAATCGATGACGCGGAAGTACGACGAGGTGAGTCCGTGAGTGGACCGAAGTGCAGCGGCTACACGGTCGAGACCGCACAGGCTCGTGAGGCACGCGCCTACGCGGCTGCGCTCGCGGCCTACGAGCGGACACGTGCGGCACTGGCGCGGCTGCGCACCGAGGCCCTGGCCCTCCAGGCGGTGTTCGGGAACGGAGTACCGGTCGTCGCCGGGCTTCCACCCGGCGTACGTGCCGGTCGGACCAGTGTGGACCTCGTCGAAGCCGAACGGGCCGCCACCGCCCGGCTGGGACGTGCTGAGGACGAGCTGCGGAGGATCACCGCCGAGCTGGGTCGCGAGCGCTGGCTCGCCGACGCGCCCCCGGTCGTACGGGACCTGCGCACGGTCGTGTCGGCGGAGGCCCAGCTGCGCCGCAAAGTGGCCGCACAGCCGGATGGCTGGCGGTCGACACATGTGGCCGATCTCGCCGAGATTGCGCGCGCGTGGCCGCTCGGCCAGCCGAAGGACGTGCTCGACGCCGCGACGGCCACCGTAGCCATCGCGGCGGGGTCGTCGGCGGCGGCGCTCGCCGTGGCCCGTGCCCGGGACCGCCTGGCGTCGTTGCGCTCGGCCGAACGCGCCCGTGTCGATCGTTCGGCGGAGCTCGACCGCCTACGGGCCGAGGTCGAGTCGGTGCGGCAGTGGCAGGACGACACCACGACCCGAACGCTGCTGGCCCGCATCGATGAGGCCGCCACCGCGTTCCCGCAGGAACTCCCTGCTCAGGTCCAGGCCTACGTGGCCGCCGCCCATGCCCGCCGGGATCGCGACGAAGCGAGCACCATCCTCGCCGACGTGCTCACCGAGATGGGGTACCAGCTCGGTGGGTCGTTCACGACCCGCCTGCACGGACCGACCGAGGTGCTGGTGGGCCGGCCGGGCTGGAACGACCATGCCGTTTCCGTGCGCCTGGACGACGCCGGTCGCGTGCACACCCACGCCGTGCGGGCGGCCGACGCCGACACCGGAGCCGACGCCCGGGTTGACGCGGAGTTCTGCTCGGACTTCGACGCCATGGTGGCGCGAGCGGGACGCCGCGGCCTGGGCCTGGCACCGGTTCGTCGCTTCGCCGCCGGCGAGCGACCGTTGCGCGCCGTCGATGGCACCCGCGTCCGGCAGGTCTCGTCCGGCAGGTCGCGGCCGGTCACCCGGCAGCGCGAGGCATGAACGAACCCGACTGGCTGCGCGAGGTCGACACGGTCCTGTGCGTCGACGCCCAGATCGTCGTCGCCGGCAACGTGCGGGACCGCTACCTGCTGACCGGCCCGGACGACCAGCTCGACCTGGTCGACCTCGCGGGCGCCCTGTCGCGTGTACTGGTGCGGCGCGGTTACGCCGCCCTGCTGCGCTACGTTCCCGGCCTCGGCGCCACCGTGATCGCCGGAGACGCCGGCGACCTGCTCCGCCGGGCGGCCGTCGAGGGCCGGACCACACTCGGGCCACCCGAGCTGGCCGAGCTGGTGGCCACCGTGGGCGAGCACCGCGGCGCACCGGTCGGCCTGCTGATCGAGTACGCCTCGCAGCTCACCGCGTCGGACGGCACCGCGGATGATGCCACCCGGCAACTGCTGACCCGGGCACGGCACCACGCGCTCACCGCGGTCCCCGCCGGCCCCCCGCGTGACGGGCGCCTCGGCACCCCCTACAACACGATCTTCTGGGCCGTCGACCGCGAGCACGACCTGCCGACGTGGTTCACCACCGGCACCCCCTCGATCCGGCTGGTGTCGATACCGGATCCCGCGGCGCCGCAGCGGCTCGCGGCCGCTCGCGTGTGCCTGCGGCGTCTCGACGGCGGGGAGGACCCGCACGCCGTCGAAGCGGCGGCGCACGAGCTGGTCGCCGCCACCGACGGGATGCGGTTGCGAGCGGTATTGGGCACCGCCGAGCTGGCCGTGGACCAGCGGATTCCGCTCACGCGCGTCCGCGACGCCGCCCAGGCCTACCGGACGGGCGTGGTCGAGGACCCCTGGCGGCACCCGGACACCCGACGTCGCATCGCGGCGGGTGAGAAGCAGCTCGCCTCAGCGGTGCTCGGCCAGGAGCCTGCGGTGCGCAAGACGCTCGACCTGCTCGTGCGCTCGGTCATGGGTCTCAACGGCGCCCAGGCCGGCGGATCCGGCGGGCGGCCGCGCGGCGTGCTGTTCTTCGCGGGGCCGACCGGCGTGGGCAAGACCGAGCTGGCCAAGGCGATCACCCGTCTGATCTTCGGCAACGAGGACTCGTACCTGCGCTTCGACATGAGCGAGTACTCCACCGAGCACAGCGAGGCCCGGCTCGTCGGCGCACCACCCGGATACACCGGCTTCGACGCAGGCGGGCAGCTGACCGGCGCGGTCCGCGCCCGGCCGTTCCGGGTGATCCTCTTCGACGAGATCGACAAGGCGCACCCCGCGATCCTTGACAAGTTCCTGCAGGTGCTCGAGGACGGTCGCCTCACCGACGGTCGGGGCAGCACCGTCCTGTTCGCCGACACACTGCTCGTCTTCACCTCGAACAAGGGCGTCCTGACCCGCAATCCGGACGGCTCGACCACCGAAAACGTCACGGTCGACATGCCCCGGACCGAGGTCGAGGAACGGGTCCGCTCGGCGATCGCCGAGTACTTCCGGCGCGACCTACAGCGACCTGAGCTCTTCAACCGGCTGGGTGACGGGATCGTCGTGTTCGACTTCATCCGGCCCGAGATCGCCGAGGATCTACTCGCGCTGTTCCTGGATCGCGTCGCCGAGCGGCTGCACCGCGAGCACGGCCTGCGCCTGGAACTCGCCCCGCCCTCAATGGCGGCGCTGCGCGCCCACGCACTGGCCGATCTGCGCAACGGTGGACGGGGCGTCGCCACCGCCGTGGAGACGGTCGTGGTGAACCCGCTCGCGCGGCACCTGTTCGCGACCCCGCAGACCGGGTCGACCGTCGTCATCGAGAACATCGCCTGCCACGACGGCTCGTGGCAGCTGGCGGTGTCCTCATGAGCAGGCGACCGGAATGAGGATCAGCCGGGTGCACGCACCGGTCACCGTGCTCGGGCCGGGTCAGCGGGTGGGTGTCTGGGTACAGGGTTGCACCCTCGCCTGCCCGGGCTGCGCATCCCGTGACACGTGGGACCCGGCCGGTGGACGCGAGGTGACCACCGCCGACCTGCTGGGCACGGTCGCCGAGCTCGGGGCCTCCTGCACCGGGCTGACGATCAGCGGCGGCGAACCCCTGCAGCAGCCGCTCGCGCTCGCCGACCTGCTGCGGGCGGTACGGGCCGACCCCCGAACCCGCGGGTGGGACGTTCTCGTCTTCACAGGGTTGCTGCCCGAGGAATGGGACGCCGACCAGCGCAATGCCATCCAGCGGGCCGACGCCGCGGTCGTCGGCCGCTACCGCGCAGGCGAAGCAGGCGCCGAGTGGCTTCGAGCGTCGGCGAACCAGCGGCTCCTGACACTGACCGACATCGGCAGGCAGCGATTCGTCAACCCGCACGGTGCGGGTGGCGGCCTCCAGCTCGTCGTCGACGAGGACGGGCTGACGATGATCGGCCTACCCCGACCCGGCGATCTCGGACGCATGGAACGCGAGTTGCACAGACGAGGCGTGACGCTGACGGGGGTCTCATGGCGGAGCTGACGGGTGGGTTGGCCTGTCCGACCTGCGGCGAGCGTTATCCCGCGGGGGCGGGCTTCACCAACTGCCGCACTCATTTCACCGTGCTGCTACCGGTCGACGACGAACCAGCCGGGCCGGTGCCCGGTCAGGAAGCCGCTGCCGTAATCGATCCTGTCGATACCTCCGTGTGCGACGGATGCGGCGGCCAGCGGAGGCCGGGAAGTGACGAGTGCGACTGGTGCCCGCCCGTACCGGGCGCCGAGAACGTTCACTCTGGCCCGCTGCACCTGGCGGGGCCGTGGGGCTCGCTCGAGCTGGGACCGGCGCCGTTACGGATCGGGCGGTCCAGCCCCGACCGAACCGTGGCCACCGCCCTCGCTGACCTCGACACGGTCTCGCGTGACCACGCCGAGATCGTGGTGCACGACGGGCAGGCCTGGCTGCGTGACGCCGGCTCGGCCAACGGCACCTACCTCAACGGACGCCGCCTGGTTCCGGACACCCCTGTGCAGCTGACCCCTGGCGACACGATCGGGCTCGGTCTGTCGGTGCAGATATGCCTCGGAGAACACCCATGACCGATCCGCTCGCTCCCCCCACCCGGCACGAGGCCGCTGCGCCGGCCACTCGGCACGAGGCCGGACCTCCGCCGACCCGCCATCAGAAGATCGACTACGTGAAGGGCCGCCCCACCCGACTCGAGGCCGCGGGACCACCGGCTCTCGGTGCGGTGACCCGTCTGCCACCGGAGCTGGCCGCGTTGCTGACGGATGTGCGCGGGCTGACGCGATCGGGGCAATCCGAACCGTTCGAGGGCACCCTGGTGTCCGACGGTCGCCGGGTGTTCGTCAAGGTCTATTTCGAGCACTCCCCACCGGAGACCGCACTGCTGGACCTGCTCGCCGAGGGCGACGAGCGCCGGGTCACGCGGGTCCTCCGATACGGGAGCTTCATCGACCCGGTCAACGGCGCGCTGCGGTGGTGGGAGCTGCAGCCCTTCCACGGTCGGGGCACGCTCGCCGACCGGATTGTCACGACACCGCCCCCGGAGCGACCCGGGCTAGCGGGCGAGGTCCTGCGTGAGCTCGCCGAAGCGTTGCACTACTGCCACCAACAGCTCGATCACGCGCACCGCGACGTCAAACCCGCCAATGTGCTGGTGCGCCGAACCGACCCTCTCGAGCTGGTGCTCGCGGACTTCGGCTCGGCCCGCCGGCAGACCGTGTCCCGGCACTTCTCCCAGGTCCGCATGACCGAGCTCTACGCCGCGCCGGAATCGCTGAACGGGCACCTCGGTCACGAGCAGGACTGGTGGGCACTGGGCATGATTGTCCTCGAGGTGCTGCTGGGCACCCATCCCTACGCGGGGCTCGACGACCGCACCGTCCGGGACCGGCTCACCAACTACGACGTACCGCTCGACGACGTGATCGATCCCCGGTGGCGGCTGGCGCTGCGCGGCCTGCTCACCCGCGCCCGCGAGGACCGCTGGGGGGCGGCGCAGGTGCAGGACTGGCTGCGGGGCGGCGACCCGGCGGTGGTCTCGGCGGCAGCGCCAAGCCGGGCGCATCCGCCACTCGACGTCGACGGACGGGTGGTTCCGGACGCCGAGACCCTCGCCGCGCTGTTCGTCGACGATCCCGAATTCGGGCAGGACTGGTTGCTCCGCGGTCGCGAGCAGCTCGCCGACTGGATCAGCCGCGACGTCGGGGACACGACGTGGTCGGTCCAGCCGCTTCGTCGGCCGATCGCCGACAGTCCCGCGGCCCGACGGCTGATGGCCTCCTTCGTCGCGCAGTTCGCCCCCTCGATCAGCCCGCCCCGCTTCCGCGGCCATGCCGCGGACGTCACCGGCCTGATCACGCTCGCGACCACCGCGACGGCCGAAGGGCCCCACTCGCGTTCCGGCGAGATCCTCGCCGAAATCGTGGCGGGCCGCCTGATCGGCGTGTTCAGCCGGCACTGGTGCACGGCAGACCACGACCCGGGATGCGGCGAGACGGGATGCGCACGACTTCAGGGCCTGGCCCGTGGACCGCACCTCGCGACGATCCCGGCGAACATCGACGGCCTCCTCGGCTCCTACGGTCGAGACGCCGCGGTCGGCGCTCCTCCAGTCGCCGACGTGGCACACCGCGGCACCGCACTCGCGCTCGTGCACCAGCTCGATCCCGATCGCGCCCGAGCCGACCTGAAGAGGCTCCGCCGCATGAGTGGGCCTGCGCCCGACTGGTGGACGTCGCTGCGCGACGACGCGACGCATGGCCACGGGCCCCTGGACGGCGGAATCGCCCTGGCCCTCGCGACCGTCACCCTCGCCCAGGCCCAACGGCAGCAGCATGCTGCAGAGGCCCGGGCGACCGCCATCGAGCAGGAACACCGCGACCGCGAGACCGAGCGCCGGCGCGCTGAACGCGAACGAGGCCGGCTCGAACGGCAGAACACCCGCCGCGCCCAGGCTCTGCGAACCCACCGGACCCTCACCCGGTGGAGCGTCCCCATCCTCGGCGGCGGCGTCTTCCTCGGCCTGCTGGAACTGCTGCGGCTGATCGATCCCGCCACGCACGACGCCCTCTACGCGCAGGTGCTGCACGACCCCACGTTCTTCCTCGCCCGCTTCTACCACTACTGGTACGAGGTCGCGAACCGCTGGGCCTACCGTCCGCCCTTCGCGGCGCTGGCCGATCCGTTGACCCAGCGCACCGTGCCCTGGGCGCGCTACACGGTGCTGGGCATCGGCTTTGCCACGCTGACCGCGATGTGCCTGTCGGGGAGACTGCGCCGTTCCTGGTCGCTCGTCGCCCGTGCGTTGTTCGTCGCTGTCCTGGTGGTGAACGCCGCGCTCGTATGCCTGCTCCTGCCGGAGGTCGTGGGTGTGGTCGGCGGGCTCGCCTTCGGCGTGCTCGGGATCGGTATCGCCATCGCGGCGGGCGTACTGCTGGTGCTCGTCATGGCGGCTGGATCATGACGACGGTCTGGGAGCCGCTGGCCGTGCTCGTCGTCATCGGGTTCGGGATGGCACTGCTGATGCCGCTGCTGCGTGGTCGCCCGATCAGATCGTGGCGGGACCTGCGGCGACTCGGTGGCGACCCCGAGACCACGACCCCGTGGCACACCTACGGCTACGTGATCCTCGCCCTCCTTGCGCTGGGTGACGCCAAGGACGTCTACTCGTTCCTGGGAAGCACGCCCTGGTTCGCGGGCGCGCTGCTCGGGGCTCTCACCGGGCTCCTGGGCGGCCGAGCGCGGGCCTGGCTGTTCACCCCGTTGATGTGGTTCGCCGTCGTGTCGAAGGTGACGGAGCTCTTCACCGCCTCATCGGCGGAGAAGGCGCTGGCCGCCGCCGTTCTGCTGCCCCTCGTCATCGGGATCGCGGTCGGGATCGCCGCCTTCGGCGAGGCACGCATCCCGGTGCTGTCGGCGAAGGCGTGCGCCGCGGTGACCTTCACCGGCTTCGCGGTGGCGCCGCTCGACCTCCCCGTTGTCGGCGGGACCGCCGACCCGGTTCGGGTCGCGGCCACGATCGGCGTCGCCGTGCTCGCCGCCCTGCTCTTCGTCCTGCCGGGCGCGGGCGTGTCGTTCCTGCTCGGCGTGGGCACGTCGCTGCTCGGTCTCTACGGGGTGGTCCGCCTCTCCGGCCCGGCCGCCGGCTTCATCGTCGCGTTCCTCGCGGTCTGGGGCGCCGTGGCCGCGCTGCGTGGCCGCATGTCATCCCGTCGTATCCGCTCCTGAGGAGAAGATCGTGCCGCTCACCGACCAACAGATCGCCGTGGTCCTGCAGGGTTTCGTGCGAGCCGCAGGTCCGGTGCTCGACCAGCTCGCCACGACCGGGGTATTCGCCGGGTCCGACGGTGCCGGCTCCGGTCTGCTGGACCGCACGCGTCGGCGCATGGCGTCGATCGGCCCTGGCGCACCCACCTGGAACACCCTCCCGGTAGCCGAGCGCACCGAATGGTGGGTGATGCGGGTCGGCGCGCTCGTCGCGCTCGCGGGATCGACACCGGAGCTGCTGGGACCGCTGCAGGACCGGATGGGTGCCGCGGCGGCAGTCCAAGCCGCCGGCCGAGGGCTGCTGTTGTGCGGCATCGCCGGCGAGTACGGGGTCACCGATGACGCCCACCAGGAGGCGCTGCTGGCCCGTGTCCTCTGGGGGCGGGAGATCCGCCCCCCGGCCGATGCACCGTCGACGACGAAGCCCGCGCCGTCGCTGGCGGCCGGCGGTGGTGGTGTCAGCGACCTCGTCCGTACTGTCGTCCGGATCGGACGTGATCTCGGCTCGCTGATCGGCAGCGTCACCGACGAGCTGGATGGGCTGGCACCTCGACGCCGGCGTCGACTGACCGATCGGCTCACACCGGTTGCGGCGCTGCGCACGTTCTCCGACATGCGGACGCGCCTGCGCGAGGACGCGAGCGCCGCCGTGCGCGTGCTCTCGGCCCCGACCGCGCTTCGGCCGTCCGTCAGTGTCGACCATCGAGACGAATGACCAGGAAGGAACGCCGAACACCATGGGCATCTTCACCCGCAAGCAGCCACCTCCGCGGAGCGCGGGGAGCCCGACCGGTCCACGGACCATCGGGCAGCTGTACCCGGACTTCTACACCGCCGCCCTTCGCGACGCAGGCAAGCCGATCACCGACGGCAACGTGCTGGCTCTCGCCGGCCTGACGGCCTGCAACCTCGCGCTCAACGCTGACCAGTGGTTCGACGTGATCGGCGACGACGGCGTCAGGCAGGAGTGGGCTGTCCGTTTCAACCGTCCGGCGGCGGCCGGCGACCACGATCTGGTCCGCATCCCGGACGCCATGGTCGACTTCCTCTGGCAGTGGGACGGTCGCTTGCACCGAGTCCTGGGGGACTTCGTCTCCTCGATGCATGACTCCGCCGTCTCCGCGAGCCGGAACCACGGAGACGTCCTACCCCGCGACATGTGGAGCGCCGCCTGATGGCTGTGACCGAGAACCGCTACTGCGGCAAGTGCCGCAAGGACGTCAGAATGACACGGTGCGAGGTCTGCAAGGGCCGTGGCGGCTCCGCGACCACGCAGTGCCGCAAGAGCTGCAACATGCACGGCTGGCTCTGCCCGAGCCACGGCAAGAACTACTGACGGCACGGATGATGACACGTGTCCACGCCGCCGCACTCGTCGCGATCCTCGTGGTTCTGGGCGGAGGCGTGGTCGCGGCAGTCCGGCTCGACGGTTCGCCGCCCGCGACGTCGGCGGCCCCGCCGGTCCCGGTGGAGACCACGCACGTGGTCTCCATCCCCGCCGACCGGTCGACCGAGGTCCAGATCGACGATCGCTGGTCGATTCGCGTCCCCGCCGGCGGGGCGGGACCGGCACCGGCGACCCTCGCAATCGAGCCGGTCGGCGGCGAACGCGTCCGACCAGCCGGCGGCACGTCGCTCTCGGCGGCGCGTCTGGTGCTCTCCAGCGGTCAGCCCACGGCGCCCTGGACGTTCGTCTACCACCTCGACACGCCGCTGCCGCCCGATCGCCTGCTCTACCTGCTCGACGACGCCGGCGACGGCTCCGCCTACGGTGCTCCCGCCGTGGACGCGACCGTCCACGAGGTCACCCCGGCGCGTGTGCACCTCGCCGCATTGAGCCCCGACCGCCGGACCGCCACCGTCACCGTCGACCACCTCAGCTTCAAACAGTGGCTGACCGATGCCATCGGTGACCTCACCCACGACATCGGCGCGGTCTTCGACCAACGCACGGACGCCCCCACGTGCAGCGGGCCCCGCCCGGTCTGGCTGACCGATGCGATCTACGTCGACGACCAGAACGCACCCATGCGCGTCTGCACCGGGCACGACCCCCAACAGGCCACCGTCGCCACCGTGAAGGTGGCAGACAACCGAGGTGGTGCGCTGCTGTTCGCCTCGCCGGTACGACCGACGTGGACCTACCAGAGCGTGCTCGGTGACGGGGTGCCCGGCTGGCTGGACGAGCTGCGCACCGCGGCACTGGGCAAACTGGGAATCCCCGCATCGCTGGCCGACCGCACCTGGCTGGTCGCTCCGGGCCAGCAGGTGCACGTCGGGTTCGCGCAGGCCGCGCTCGCACCGTCGGCGAACCCGACCGTGCTCCGTAGCCGCTACACCCCCGAGACAATGGCCTTCGGGCTCATCGACACGCTGCTCTCCCGCCAACTGGGCCACGCTTCGCCCACCTGGGAGTACGAGGCTCTCGCCTACTGCACACAGGGAGCCGCAGCCGACGCAGCCGACGGTTCACCGTCCGTCCGCACCGCACTCGTGGTGGCCGCGAAGCTCGCCAAGTGCGCCGTGGAGAACGTGCGACCGATCCTCGACCAGCTCCGAGCCGCCATGCCCGCATCGGCTTGGGAACGGCTCTCCCCCGCGATCATGCGCACAGCGGACGTCGCGAAGGGAGCACTCGGCCGGCTGCTGCTCATCGCCGAGGCGACCTACATCGTCACCGACATCGCAACCACCATCGCCCTCGACCCGGACGCACTGAAGATCAACCTGTTCGTCACCGGTCCCGGCAGCGCTCCGACCGGTCTCACGGCCCAGCGCAAGAACTTCAGCGGCAGCCTGATCGTGGTGCTCGGCTGGAAGCCTCCGCGCAGCGGCCCGGTCACCGGCTACCAGGTCACAACCAGCGGCACGATCGCCAGCGGCACCCGGACGGTGCCCACTCCCACCCTGAACGACCCGGACAACTACTGCTCGCCCACGATCACCTACTCCGTGCGTGCCATCGGCACCGGAGGCACGCTGAGCCCTGCAGCCACCGTCACGATCAACGATCCGGTCGACTGCACACCGGCCGTCGTGCTCGACGCCGCCCGGCGCAACGCCGACGGCTCCGTCACCGTCACCGCGGACTGCCAGTCGGCAGGCCGTAGCCCCGACGCGACCAGTCCCATCGTCCTGCTGGTGGGCAGCACGGTCGTCGACCCCGGTACCCAGCAGTGCCACCACGCCGCCACAGGCCACGACGTGCACACGATCACGGTCGCCCGTGCGCCTGCGGGCGCCGTTGCCGCCCGCACCACGAGCCCGACCGGGACCAAGACCAGCAACGCGTTGCCGATCGGACCGCCCTGACCGGCGAAGCGCCGTTGCAGTATTAGCTGACGACGGCCAACCGGCCAAGCGCCTCCGGGTAGTACGCCGAATGGATGATCCGACCGAGAGGATGTCGCATTCGCAAGGCGTGCGGCGAAGTGTGTTCCAGCACGGGATGCTCCGGCTTCTCGTTCGTTCAGCTCGATGCCGGTGGAGGAAGACTGTGGGGCGCTTCGTGCGGTCGGTTGAGGAGGTTGCCCGGACGTTCGGTTATCACCCGCTGTCCACCGGCCTGACCGAGCTCCTCACGACGATGCGCTTCGACCGCCTGCTCGTCATCGGCGGCGCGATCCCCGACGTCGTCGCGTCGGTAGGACAGCTCCGTACCGCGGCGGAGGCCGAGCTGCCGATGGGTCTCTACTGGTTCTCCGGGGTGGACTCGACGATCGTCATGATGGTGAACGTCGGTGTCGGCTCGGGTGACAGCGCGATCGTCGACGTCGATGCCCTCACCGAGGACTCGCCGCTCGCCGCTGCCTACGATTGGGCAGAGACCCTTTGGGACGACGGCTCAGTCGTTGCGGCGCCGCGCTTCGGGGTCGGCCAGCCGGTCGTTACCCGCGCCGGCGGCCGGGACACGGACGTGCGCAGCCGCAGGTTCGTGGCGGGCACGTGGCGCTACGAACTGCGACTCGATAACCGGTCCCAGTTCCTTACCGAATCGGCGCTCGACGAGGCGCCCGAGTACGGCGGCCCAGCCGAGTGGATCCTCGGGCCGGCGTCGACGATCGACCGGTTCGGTGCCACGCTGACACGGGGCAAGCTCGCTGCGTCCTTGACGGACACGATCTTCTCCTTCCGTGCCACGCGGACGGTGTTCCGCCCGTACCAGTTCAAGCCGGTCTTGCGGCTGCTGCGCACCGGCGCCGCACGCATCCTCATCGCTGATGAGGTGGGCCTCGGCAAGACGATCGAAGCGGGCCTGATTTGGACGGAGCTCGAGGCCCGTCGCGCCGCCGATCGCGTCCTGGTCATCGCACCGTCCTCGCTCGTCTCGAAATGGCGGGACGAGATGGAGCAGCGATTCGACTTCAGGCTCGGCGAGCTGGACACGAAGGCCCTCGACCAGTTCCTCGACCGGCACCAGAAGGGCAAGCTGCCCAACCGGTTCGCCTACGTCACGAGCCTTGAGCGGCTGCGGTCGTGGAAGGGCCTCGAGGAGTTCGATGAGGATCCCCCCCAGCTCGACCTGATCATTGTCGACGAGGCGCACCAGATGCGCAACGTCGAGACGAAGAGCTACGACCTCGGCATGCGCCTGAACGACTGGGCCGATGCCCGGGTTTTCCTCACCGCGACGCCGGTCAACCTCGGCTACAGCGACCTGGCGAACATGCTGGAGCTGCTTGCACCCGAGGACTTCGACGATCCCGGAATCCTGGAGCTGCGGCTGGAACCGAATGCGGTGCTTTTCCGCGTCGAGCGACTGCTCCTCGATCGGGGCGCTGCGGGTGCGGACCGCCTCGCCGTCCTTGATGAGCTGAAGACCATGAAGTTCGGTGCCGCACTGATGAGCAGACCGGACTACCCGGTCCTCCGGGAGATCATCGGCCGCGACGTCCTGCAACCTGCTGACGTGGTCGAGGCCCGTCGCTATCTCGCCGATCTGAACGCGTTGTCGTCGGCAATCACCCGTACCCGCAAAGCGGAGATCGATGAGAACAAAGCGCTCCGCGAGCCGCACCACGAGGTGGTCGTGTGGAGCGACGCCGAGCGTGCCTTCTACGACCAGTACCTGCAGTGGTGCATCCGGCGAGCGGAGGACGTCGGCATGCCCCTCCACTTCGCGATGCAGATGCCGCTGCGCCTCGCCAGCGCATGTCTACCCGCGGCGCGCGACGTCGTCATGGGACAGTTCGACGCGTGGGCAGCAGTGCAGGATGAGGACGATCCGAGGGCACCCACGACGGCCCGGTCGTCGGTGCCCCCACACCGGGAGCTCATGGCTGCCGCACGCAGGCTGCCGGACGGTGAGGACTCGAAGTTCGATCGGCTTCTGACGATCGTCGAGGGCCTCCTCCGCCAGCGGAAGCAGATCCTGCTGTTCACCTTCTCCCGTCCGACGCTCGCCTACCTGTGGCGCAGGCTCGCACCACACGCACGGGTCGCGGTCCTGCACGGTGGCGTGCCCCGCGAGGAGCGCCGCGAGGTGATGGCCGGGTTCCGCCGTGGCGCGTTCGACATGGTCCTCGCCAATCGCGTCGCGAGCGAGGGCCTGGACTTCGAGTTCTGCTCTGCCGTTGTCAATTATGACCTCCCGTGGAACCCGATGGAGGTCGAGCAGCGCATCGGGCGCATCGATCGCATCGGGCAGCGCGAGCAGAAGATCCACGTCGTCAACTTCGTCAACGACTACACCATCGACGAGAAGATCCTCACCCGCGTCCTGGAGCGCATCGGAGTCTTCGAGAACGCCATCGGAGCACTCGAGCCGATCATCCAGTCGGAACTCTCCTCCCTGCAGAAGGCGGTCTACAGCTTCGAACTTGATGCCGAGCAGAAGCAGGCGAAGGCGGACCAGTTCGTCACGGCTGTCGAGGCGAAGAAGGCCGAAGCCGAGAAGCTGGCCGGCGCTGCCGCCGACCTGCTCGTCAGCAACGACGTCGACGTGACCGGGCTCGAACGGGAGCTCGTGCGCGGCGGCCGGTACGTCGGCCAGCGCGAACTGGCGCACCTCCTGCACGACTGGGCGGCGACAGCGAACGCGCCGGGGATCGCGACCGTCGACGAAGTCCGGGTCACGTTGCGGGGCAACACGGTGATGGCCGATCAGCTTCAGGATGTGGCCCGTCGGGGGCATCGGATGCACGCAGAGGTGGCCGACCTCGCGCGGTCGCTGCGTGAGGAAGCTGACCTGCCGCTCGTTCTCGACCAGGAGAACGCGCGGACATCAGGAGGGTCTCTTCTCACTGCGAACCACCCGCTCGTGCTGGCGGCGATCTCGGTACCAGGACACCGGCAGGCGAGGCACGCACACATCCGGGTAGCGGACCGGGACGCCATCGCCCCTCGGGGCCGGTACGCGGTCGTCCTCGCCCGCGTCGAAGGGGCCGGCGATCGGGCGACCCGAGAACTGTGGGGGTCGGCCGTGGACCTGAGCAACCAGCGGGTGGTTCCGGAAGCGTCGGACGCGCTGTTGGCCGCACTCGCACGCGGGGAGTTGTGGCCGGCGGACGATCCCGCCGACGCCGAGGAACTGGAAGCCCCGATCATCCGAGCCACCGACGTGCTCGACGAGCGGCACACTGTCGAGCAGCAACGACGGATCGACGAAGCGGACGCCCTCACCGAGGGGCGGCGGCTGAGCCTGCACGAGCAACTCAAGCGCAAGCTCGCCGTGATCGACCGCAGGATGCAGACCGCGCGTGACCGCGGACGCGGCGCACTCCACCTCTTCGAAGGACAGCGCAAGCGCGCACAGGAACGGCACAGCGAAGCGATGCGCACCCTCGAGCAGAGGCGTTCGGTGGACCTGAGCCTGGAGTACCTCGCCGTCTGCTACCTGGAGATCACCCGATGACCCACGGCGATGCGGCCATCATCACCGACGAGCGCGCGGCCGATTTTCGCTACCGCGAGGCGCTGCGGAGCGAGCGACGGCAGCGGCTCCCCGTGGCTCACGGGGGCCACCGCCAGGCTCCGGGGCCTAGGCCTGCGTCGGCACCGGTACATGGCCTCCTCGGTCGCGTCGCGCTGGCGGAGCCCACCGACATCGTCGACGGAACCGACTTCTACATCGGCAGCCACTATCACGACCGAGACGGTCTCGTCGTGTTCAGCTGGGCGGCGCCGATCGCAAGCACCTTCTTCACGCACTGGAACCAGCACAAATTGTGCTCTCAGATCACGTCGCGGAGAACCCTTCTCCGCCGCCGTGGCGACGAAATCATCGACTACGTCGACGATCCCGGACCGGCCCGGGGCCACACGGAACCGTTCGCGCGGCGCAGGCTAGCGATCCCGAAGGCACCGACTCGCCGTCCGCTGCCGCGGCGCAACGCCGAGGCACCCCCTGCCCCCGAGCAGCGGCATCCCCTCGAGAACGAGGCGGAGACCGCGACCTCCCTCAAGAAGGCGTCGGTGGCACCGGCGATCGCGCCCGCGCGAGAGCCCATGCGCGCAGAGCGGGCCGTCCTCGCCGCGATCTCGGCACCCCGGAAGGAGCGTCTGACGAGCATTCTCGCGACGCTGCAGCCGGACCAGTACGAGATGGTCACCGCCGCTTCGGACCGGTCGCTCGTCATCGAAGGGCACCCAGGAACGGGTAAGACCGTCGTCGCCGCGCACCGCGCAGCCTACCTCGTCCACCCGGAGCAGGAGCCACGCCCGCTCCGCCGGGTCCTCGTTATCGGTCCTACTGAGCACTACGTCCAGTACATCCGCGGAGTGCTGGCTGAACTCAACGGCGGCGCCGGCGTCGTCGATGCGATGTCGCTCGATAGCGCCATGCTCGACGTTCGCGGGATCTCGGCCAGTCTGGACAACACCCAGCCGATCGACCAGCGGGAAGTCGACCACGAGTTGTACGACCTCGCCGGGAAGGCCGTGCACCTGCTGCGTGAGGAGGGCCACCTCAACGAGCCGATCTCGCACGCTGCCAGCGTCGAGAAGACCTATAGTGCTCTCCGTGCCAACCGCGTTGGCATCACCCACCTGACGCAAGACCTGGGGCGCGCGCTCTTCCTTCGAGCACTCCCCGCCTTCACCGCCGCCCAGACGATGCGCAGGTACCTCCAGATCCTCGCCGCCTGCGGCGGAGCGGTCGCCGGCGCAGGGCCGTACTCGTACGACCACGTCGTGGTCGACGAAGCACAGGACCTCAGTCCCCTGGAGTGGGCGGTCCTCCGCTCCCTGAACCCATCAGGACACTGGACCATTCTGGGAGATCTGAACCAGCGGCGTTCCGATCTGAGCCATCCGGACTGGACTTCGGTTTCCCGGTCGCTCGCGGTTGACGACATGCCTATCGTGGCCCTCCGCCGCGGATACCGCACTTCGGCGGCGATCATGGAGTTCGCGTCGCGGCTCCTGCCTGAGACTGAACGATCAGTCGTCTCCCTCCAAGCTGGCGGCGAACCGCCCAGGGTGCGGAAGATCGCGGCCGAGCGGCTGTACGCGCAAGTCGTCGATGAGGTGTCGACCCTCCATGACCGGCATCCTGAGGGCACGGTGGTCGTCATCGGCGTTCATCCGCCGGAGTCGATCCGCGCGCTGCGGAAGGCCGGGTTCCGCAACGACCCGCAGCGCCCGAACACCATGGTCAATGATGTGCGGCACGTACGCGTGCTGACCCCGCAGCAGGCGCGGGGGCTCGAGTTCGATGCCGCTGTCGTCGTCGAACCGATGAACTTCCCGAGACCCGTCGGGCGGCACGGCCTGCTCTACACCAGCCTCACCCGCGCGAACCGTGAACTGGTGGTGCTGCACACCGGCCGGATCCAGAGGGAGCTCCGGACGTCGGAACCAGTTGTCGAGGCGCCGGTCCTACGACAGAACCCAGCGCCGAAGAGGGCAGCCGGCCCCAGCAGAACTCGGTTCCTGATCGTCGGGTCCGAGGACGACAACGACCAGGTCGCTGTCCGCGAGATGTTGCGGTTCGCGGCCGAGAAATACGGGAATCCGGCGGACGTCAAATTCTTCACCCAGGACGACGGTCGAGGTCTGCGGCAAGAGGAACTGGACTCATTGCGATCGATGATGGGGGATACGTCGTCGACGAACGTGCTCCTAGTCTTCTACCGCGGTCTGCACCCGATTGGCAGAAGAACTATCCTCGACATGGCGAGGAATGCTAGAGTGCCGGCCTGGCAGTGGAGTTCAAAACTGAGCATGCCGATCCGGCCGGAACACCATCAGTACGTCAACTTCTGGTGGGCGGCGATCCACGATGGTCTCGTACGAGCGTTGGCTGCGGACGCCGACATCCGGAGACGGAGCCGCGCTCTCCCACTCATGAGATTCGTCGATGCGATGGAGGATTACAACACTGCGGCGAAGGTGCCGGCCCACGTCCGCGGATCCAAACCGCTCCGCGACTTGCTCAGCAGCAGGTACCACCGACGTCGGGTCAACCGCACTGCCTTTCGGCACGTGTGGACGAGGATCAACGGCACAGGTCCTTCGAGCGTTAGCCTCGATCTTTCGTAACGTCCGTACTGTGATCTTGAATCGCTGCTGTTGATCTTCTTGGTCGTGGTGCTGGGGATGGGCGTGCGGGGATCGCCGGCTGAGCATTGTCTGCCCTGACTTCGTCCCACAGTCAGTGCTGGTACGTAGAGGGTGGGGCCACTTCAGGCATCGGCGCCGCTCTCGGGCTGCTTGATGACCGGCTCTGCGGCGCTGACCCGCACGCACCCAACGGTGTCGGCCCACGAGCACAGCTGCCGGCCGGGCACTGGCGCGGTGAACGCGCCGCGACCGACATCCTCGTCCTCGCCCGGAAGGGACGCGCCTTCCGCTCGTTGAACACGCTGATCGTCAGACAAGGTGGCGAACACGTCCTCGACGGCAGCGTCCTCACCCTGGCCGCAGCCACCCAAACCTGGGCCGAGCTGACCGGCATGACGGTCACCAAGCTCGCACCTACGATCACCCGCTGAACCCCGCTACGCTTCACCACCTTCACCCACGTGTTGCGACGATGGCCGGAATCCGCCGAACCGCCAGGGGGTCAGATTTCAGGATCCGGCGACACGAGCCCTCAAACTCGGTCGCCACGCGCCAACCTTCTTGAAGAATCGCGAGCGCGCTGCGCTGCGGCCGATGCGCCGTATCGACGGACCATGAGCGGGCTCCGCCACCCGGCAAGCTTCTCGACGTCCGTCTCGTTCGCGCCATTCGACAAGAGGTCGTTAGCCCAGGTGTGCCGGAACATGTGCGGATGCACGGGCGGAAGGTCAACTGCCGCACACCGCCGCACCAGCATCTCGGCTATCCCGCCGCCGGACATCCTCCATCCACCGCGGTTGCCCGAGCGGATCGACAGGAACAGCGCGGGTGATCCAGCGGCTGCGTGCCGTTGCCTCGCCCTCAGGTACTTGCGCAGAGCAAGTGCTGACTTCGCGCCGATCGGGACGAGCCGCTCGCTGCCTCCCTTGGTGCGGCGGAGCCGGACGTCGTTCGTCCGAAGGTCGACGTCCTCGACGTCGATGCCAGCCAGTTCCCCGCGTCGGCACCCGGTGTCGATGAGTACGCGGAGAATCGCCGCGTCGCGTCGGTCGACGAACGTCGAGCCGCGTTCGACGGGCCGCAGCAGCTTCACCAGGTCCTCGTCGTGGATCACCGGGACGACCTTGTCCTTGGGACTGGGCAACGCGACGAGGCCGGCAGGGTTGGTGTCCATCGGAATGTCCGGCTCGCTCACCAGATATGCGAAGAACTTCCGCAGCGCGATGAGCCGCACCCGACGGGTCGCGTCGCTGCGCCCCAGCCCGTCAGCGAGATGCCGCATCCATCCGTCGACGTGCCGCCGCTGCAGCTGCTCGATCGCGACGACGTCGGGATGTTCGGCTCCGAGCCAGGCCGAGAACTGGACGATAGCCCGCCGGTAGACCTCCCTCGTCTTGTCTGACACCGTGCCGAGCGTGAGATCCCACTCCTCGGCCAGGTCCATCAGTTCGTTCATCGCTGGCTCCGTCGGTTATGTTGGCAACGAGCGCTGTGCGGAACTGACGAGAGGCATGCGAACGACGTGAGCTTTCCTATAGGCGCAGATCAGGCTGTCAATCTGCCTCTCACCGGCGAGCGTACCGTGCCCGGCATCGCCGAGGAGAACTACTGGTTCCGCCGCCACGAGGTGGTCTACGAGGAGCTGGCTCCGCGCTGCACGGGCGCGACGGTCCTGGAGGCAGGCTGCGGCGAGGGTTACGGCGCCGACCTGCTCGCCGGCGTCGCCCGTCGTGTGCTGGCGCTGGACTACGACGCCCAGGCCGCCGCCCACGCCGCCCGCCGCTACCCCCGCATCGGGGTGGCGCGCACGAACCTGGTGGCGCTGCCGGTGCCGGATTGCGCGGTCGACGTGGTGGTCTCGTTACAGGTCATCGAGCACCTGTGGGACCAGGACGGGTTCCTGCGCGAGTGCCGGCGCGTGCTGCGGCCGGGAGGCACGCTGTTCGTCTCGACGCCGAACCGCATCACCTTCTCCCCCGGCCGTGACACCCCGCTCAACCCGTTCCACACCCGCGAGCTCTCCGGCGCCGAGCTGGGCGGGCTCGTCGCCGACGCGGGCTTCGCCGATGTCGAGGTGCTGGGCCTGCACCACGGCCCCCGCCTGCGCGCTCTCGACGCGGCGCACGGCGGCTCGATCGTCGAGGCCCAGACGGCGGTCGTCCTGGGTGACGGCATCTGGCCCGGGGCACTGCTGCGCGACGTCGAGTCGGTGCGCTGCGCCGACTTCGACCTCGGCGCCGACGAGATCGACGCGAGCCTCGATCTCGTGTTGTCGGCGAGGCGAGCATGACGGCGCACCGCACAAGCGCAGCCCCGGCCGCGCCAGCGCCACAACGGGTGTGCGCTCGCCACGACGCGTGTGCGGTGGGCACGTGAGCGGGCCCGTGGGGACGTTCTGCCTCGTACTCCACTCGCATCTGCCGTGGCTCGCGCACCACGGGCGGTGGCCCGTCGGGGAGGAGTGGCTCTACCAGGCGTGGGCGCACTCGTATCTCCCCGTCGTCGACGTGGTGTCCCGGCTGGCCTCCGAGGGGCGGCAGGACCTGCTGACGCTCGGCGTCACGCCGGTGCTCGCCGCCCAGCTCGACGACCCGTACTGCCTGCGCGGTCTGCACGACTGGCTCGGCGGCTGGCTGCTGCGCGCCCATGAGGCCGCCCCGCGCCTGCCCGACCTGGCCGCCCACGAGCACCGCGCCGCCGCCGCCGCGCTCACCGACTTCGAGACGCGCTGGCGCCACGGCGCGTCGCCGGTGCTGCGCGGGCTGGCCGACGCCGGGGCGATGGAGCTGCTCGGCGGCCCCGCCACCCACCCGTTCGGCCCGCTGCTGCTGCCGGAGGTACGTGCCTTCGCGCTGGAGACGGGGCTGGCCGACCAGACGCTGCGCACCGGGACGCGGCCGGCCGGGATCTGGGCGCCCGAGTGCGGCTACACCCCGGGCATGGAGGACGGCTACGCCGCGGCGGGCGTGCGCCGCTTCCTCGTCGACGGGCCGGCGCTGCGCGGCGTCACCGCGTTCGGCCGCACCGTCGGGACGTCCGACGTGGTGGCGTTCGGCCGCGACCTCGACGTCACCTACCGGGTGTGGTCGCCGCGCTCGGGCTACCCGGGCGGCCGCGACTACCGCGACTTCCACACGTTCGACCACGCCTCGGGCCTCAAGCCGTCCCGCGTCACGGGGAAGTCGGTGGCGCCGGAGGCCAAGCAGCCCTACGACCCCGAGCGGGCCGCGGCCGCCGTCGCGAGGGACGCCGCCGACTTCGTGTCGGTCGTCCGCGAAAGGCTCGCCGGACTGCGTGACCAGCACGGACGTCCGGCGCTGACGGTCGCGGCGTTCGACACCGAACTGTTCGGCCACTGGTGGCACGAGGGCCCGGCGTGGCTGGAGGCGGTGCTGCGCGCGCTGCCCGAGGCGGGCGTGCGCGTCACCACGCTGCGGGGCGCCACCGACGCCGGGCTGGTCGGTGCACCCGTGGACCTGCCGCCGTCGTCGTGGGGATCGGGCAAGGACTGGCGGGTCTGGGCGGGCGAGCAGGTGGCCGACATCGTCGCGCTCAACGACCAGGTGCAGAAGACGCTGGTGTCCTCGACCGCTCCGGGCCGCGCCCGCGACCCCCTGCGCGACGCCCTCGCGCAGGAGGCGCTGCTGGCACTGTCGAGCGACTGGGCGTTCATGGTCAGCAAGGACTCGGCGGCCGGTTACGCGCGCGACCGCGCCCGGACCCACGCCGGGCACGTCGAGGAGCTCGCCGGACTGCTGGCCGGGGGCCGACGCGGAGCGGCGGCCCGGCGCATCGCGCACTGGGCCGCCACTCCGTTCGGTTCCGTCGACTCCCGGGGACTAGCGGGTTAGCGCCTTCGTCCCACTGCCCGGCACCGCCTGGGCGGCCGCACCGCTACCCGTCGCGGCCATCGAGGCCGCGGTGGCCGGCGCGGTCGGCACCGGCTGCGGGTTCGGGTCGCACTGGGCGTCGGACTTGCCGTTGCCCGCGACCCGCTTGGGCAGCGCGCCCGTCGCGATGTAGCTCGCCACCACCGCGTTCTCGCAGTCGGAGTCGCCGAAGGTGCCGGCGTGCGTGGTGCCACCCACGCCCTCCAGCAGCGACGACTTCGGGAACTGCTTGCGGATCTCCAGCGCGCCCGAGTACGGGGTGGCCGCGTCCAGGGTCTCGCTGACCAGCAGGATCGGCGGGGCCTTGCTCCCGTCGATCTTCACCGGGGTGCCCGCCTTGGCCGGCCAGAACGTGCACGGCGCGTTGAACCAGGCGTTGGACCAGGTCTCGAACGGCGCCTTCTTGTAGACGGCCGCGTTCTTCTGGCGGAACTGCGGGTAGCTCGACCACGTCGCGTCGACGCACTGCACACCGAGGTACATGGCGTAGCCGTTGTCGTCGAAGGGCGGGCCGCCGTAGAGCGCGATCAGGCCGTCCGCGTTCTTGTCGTTGACCCAGCTCGAGAACGCCGTGGCGATGTCCTCCCAGCCGTACACGTAGTAGCCGGCCTGCAGGAAGATGTCGTTCCACTCCGACGAGCCGATCTTGCCGCCGGCCGGCGTCGTGCGGAGCGCCTGGTACTGGTCGTCGTACTGCTTCTCGACCGCCGCCTCGGTGGTGCCGAGGTGGTAGATCGAGTCGTACTTCGCGACCCACTCGAAGTAGATCTTGATGTTGCGCTCGAACGCGATGTCCTGGTCGTAGTTGTCCTGCTCCCAGACACCGCGCGGGTCGACGACACCGTCGAAGACCGCCCGCCGCAGGTTCTGGGGGAACAGCGTCGCGTAGACCGACCCGAGGTAGGTGCCGTAGGAGAAGCCGTAGTAGTTGATCTGCTCCTGGCCCAGCGCCTTGCGGATGCTGTCCATGTCCTTGGCCGAGTCGGCCGTGGTCAGGTGCGGCAGCAGGTCACGACCCTTGACCGCGCACGCCGCACTGTAGGAGGCCGACTTCTTGAGCCAGGCCGCCTCGTCCTTCGGGTTGTCCGGGATGTAGTACGGCCGGTTGTAGCCGGCGTAGTCCGGGATGCAGCTCAGCGCGGGCTTGCTGGAGCCGACGCCGCGCGGGTCGAACCCGATCCAGTCGTAGGACTTGCCGGCTCCGTTCAGCGTCGCGCTGTCGCGCAGGACCGAGTAGATGAGGCCGGATCCACCGGGGCCACCCGGGTTCACCAGCATCACGCCCTGGAAGTCCGTGGTGGTGTGCTTGAGCCGCGAGACCGCCAGCTGGATCTTCGTGCCCCTGGGGTTCGCGTAGTCCAGCGGAACCTCGACGAACCCGCACTCGGCGCCGCGCGCCTTCAGCGTGTTGTTGGTGGTGCAGGGCCCCCATGTGACGGGAGCCGGTTGGAAATCCGGCGTGGCGGACGGCCCTGTCGGGGCCGCCTGCGCCAGTGGCGCGGTGACGATGCCGGCTGCCAGCAGTCCTGCTGTGACGAGCGCGATGACAACTCTGCGCATTCATGCCCCCCTGTGGGCCGTTGCCCGGATGAGTGAAATCCGGGTGAGTCTTGACCACCGGGTGGCGCAAGGACAAGACCATCCGGCCGATCAGGGGATGCGCGCAATGGTCAGATCCAACGGATGCGGCACCACCCCCACGGAGCCGGGCAGGGAGATGTCCCGCAGGTAATCGAGCATCTGTGCACGCACCTGCGGCTCCATCGCCGAGGTGCGGGCGCCCACGAGGAAGTCGAGGACGTCCTCCCCGCCACCCAGCAGCGCGTCCCGGACGTCCAGGTGGCCGACGAGCGTCTCGGCGCGGACGTCGAGGCCCCGCAGGTCGAGCTCGGCGCGCACGTCCCCGGCGAACCACGGACGGTGACCGCCCCACGGGCACAGCAGTTCCGTGAGGACGCACAGCGGCTCCAGCGGCGCGGTCGCCGCCACGAGCAGCCCGCCGGGCCGCACCATCGACAGCGCGTGGTCCAGGGCCGCGGACAGGTCGTCGACGTAGTAGAGCGAGTGGACGAAGTGCACGAGGTCGGCCGGCGCCCCGGCGTCGTGGTCGGCGAAGTCGCCGATGACGACGGTCGGGATCAACGCCGAGACGGCCAGCGCCGCGAGCCGCCCGGCGAAACCCACCGCCGACGCCGCGTGCGGCTCCACCCCCGTGTAGTGCACCCGCCGGCCGTCGGACGCGAGCGCGGCGGCCAGCACGGCGTCGACGGTGCCGTCGCCGACCCCGACGCCCACCACGCGCACCGGGTCGATGCCCGCCAGCAGCGGCGGCAGCTCGCGGGCGAGCCACGCCTCCAACCGCGGACGCTGGTCGCTGGCGGCCTCGTAGGCGGCGTGGGTCAGCGCGTAGCGCTCGCCGGACAACGCGGGGAGCGGCGCCGTGCCCCGCACCTCCTCGCGCAGCCGGTCCAGCGGACGGGACGAGCGCAGAGTGGTCACGGCCCAACGTAAGCGCATGCTCCGTTCGCGGCGCGGCGAATCGGGAGCTGTGGTTGGCTCGGGTGATGACCCGACCCGACACGGCCCAGCGCAGCCTCGACCACTGGAGCGAGGCGGGACGTGCCGAGATGCAGGCGTTCTACGCCCTCGCCACGGAGGACTACCGGCAGCTCGCCGGCGCCCGCGACTGGGCCGCCGACCTGGGCGGGCACGCGCGCGACGGGCGGGTGCGCCTGCTCGACGTGGCCTGCGGGAGCGGCAGGTTCCCCGCGGCGCTCCTGGCCGCGGGCCTGCCCGCCTCCCCCGCCGTCATGGTGGACCTGCTCGACCCCTCCGCGTTCAGCATCGCCGAGGCCCGGGCCGTGCTCGCGCCGCCGTTCGTCGTGGCCGGGGAGCACGAGGTGTTCCTGCAGGACTTCGACGGGGTGGGTGGGGACGGAGGCGCTGCCTACGACGTCGCCTGGGCCACGCACGCCCTCTACGCCCTGCCGCCCGACCAGCTCGCCGCCGGCGTGGCGCGGATGGTCGCGGCGCTGCGACCGGGCGGGTTCGGCGTCGTCGCGCAGGGCTCGTCGCTCTCGCACTACCTCGCGTTCTACGAGGCCTACCGGCCGGCGTTCGCGCCCGACGTCGTCCCGTACACCGACGCCGAGGGCGTGGCCGACGCGCTGCGCCAGGCCGGGGCCGACGTCGCGGTGCAGGTGCTCGACTACCGCACCGGCTCCGCCGACCGAGCCGTCGTCGAGGGGTTCCTGCAGCGCTGCGCGTTCGACGACACCGTGGCGCTGGAGCAGATGGAGACCGTCGAGCCCCTGGCGTCGTACCTGGCCGGGTGCCGGGCGTCCGACGGCTCCTACGAGTTCCGCCACCAGGCGCACCTGCTCACGTGGGAGAACGCGTGACCAACCCGTACCTCTCCTCCGCGACCGCGGCCGGCACCGCGTCCGACGTCGCGGTGGAGTGGGACCGCGGCAACGACCAGTGGTGGGACTGGTACATGTCGCTCGCCGACTCCCCCGCGCCCGTCGGCCCCCTCGTGGACGTCGCGGAGGCCGACCCCGGCCCGCTGCCGTCCGACGACGAGGTGGCGGCCGAGCTGGCCGTCCCGTACCCGGTCACCGACACGCAGGTCGCGTCCTTCCGCGCCGAGTCGTTCGTCAAGCTGCCCGGGGTGCTGACGCCCGGCGCCCTTGCGCGCCTGCGGGCCCGGTTGCGCGAGATGCTCGACGACGTCGTCGATCCGTCGGTCGGGTTCCAGAGCCTCGAGATGATGTGGCTCGACGACGCGCTGGTGCGGTCGGCCGTGCTCTCGCCGCGGATCGGCGGGATCTCGGCCGCGCTGCTCGGCGCCGAGCGGGTGCGGCTCTACCACGACAACGCGCTGTCGAAGGAGCCCGGCGCCGGGCGCACACCCTGGCACTACGACGCCCACCACTTCCCGCTGGACTCGCCCTCGGTGCTCACGGCCTGGATCCCGCTGCAGGCCACGCCCGTGGAGATGGGACCGCTCGCGTTCGCCCGCGGGGCCGAGACGTGGAAGCTCGTGGCCGACGTCGCGTTCGACAAGCACGGCACCTCCTACGACCGCGGCGTCTCCGACGCGTTCCGGCGCGACGGCGTGCAGGTCGAGGACCGGCCGTTCGCCGCCGGCGAGATGAGCTTCCACTCCGCGAACTGCTTCCACACCGCGGGCGCCAACCGCACCACGTCGCCGCGGATGGTGCTCGCCACCACGTACTTCGCGGACGGGGTACGGGTGATCCCGGCGCCGACGATGGTGAGCGGCGACTGGCGCACGTTCATCCCCGGCGCCGAGCCCGGCGCGGTGGTGGCGAGCGCCCGCAACCCGATCCTGGCCCCGCCGACACCCTGACCCCGCGAGTCGGCGGTTCCGAGCCCGCGAGTCGACGGTTCCGAGCCCGCGAGTCGGGGTCTCGCCGCGAGCGGTCAGGCCCCGGGGGACGCCTGGCCCGCGGTGGTCACCAACGCCGTCGTGCGGGTGTCGAGGTAGGCCGCGTAGGAGACCTCCGGGGTCAGGCCGCCCTGCTCGTACCCGCCGGTGACCCCGATGACCTCGTTACCGTTGCGCACCCACGGCCCGCCGCTCGTGCCGTCGTAGAGGCCGTGGGCGTCGAGCTCGAGCTGCGTCGGCGAGAACCGGCTGGTCGTGCCGGAGCGGACCAGCGGCTGGTCGCTGCCGTCGGGGTAGCCGATGGCCGACACGGCGTTGACCGAGCCGGGGTCCACCACGAGGTGGAAGCCTCCGGTCAGGCTCTCGATCGGCACCCCGTCCGCGCGGTGCACGATGAGCACGGCGACGTCGACGGACGGGTCGCCGTGGGCCAGCCACTCGGGGTCGACGGCGGCCGCGGTCACCGTCCACACGCCCAGCGGCGCGTGGCCTCCGGCGTAGCCGGGCACGAACTGCATGCCGGTGCGGGCCGGCGTGCCGTCGCCGGTGGCCACGCAGTGCCCGGCGGTGAGCACCTCGTCGCCCGTGGGCGTGTCGAGCACGGAGCCGCTGCAGAAGTGGTCGGCCAGCGCGTCGGGCGTGCCGCCGAACAGGGCGCCCGCCGCCGTCCACTCCGGGGCGGGCGCGGAGGCGGGGACGGCCACCGGCGCCACCACCGCCGGGGCGCAGGCCGCCGTGGCCAGGAAGGCGAGCAGGACCGCACCGCCGACGTTCACACGCACCGCCCCATCATGGCGCGTCCCTGGCCTACCCGCGGGTAACCCGATCGGGCGCGTTTGGGATGATCTCGCGGATGCGGGTGCTGATGGTGAGCTGGGAGTACCCGCCCGTCGTCGTCGGCGGGCTGGGACGGCACGTGCACGCGCTGGCCACCGAGCTCGCCGCCGCCGGTCACGACGTGGTGGTCCTGTCCCGCCGGCCTGCGGGCACCGACGCGCACACCCATCCGACGCTCGACGAGACGGTCGACGGCGTGCGGGTGATCTCGGTCGCCGAGGACCCCACCCACCTGGAGTTCGAGCGCGACATGGTGGCCTGGACCCTCGCCATGGGCCACGCCCTGCTGCGCGCGGCGCTGGTGCGCCTGGGTGGGTGGCGTCCCGACGTGGTGCACGCCCACGACTGGCTCGTCGCGCACCCGGCCGTCGCACTGGCCGACGTCCTAGGGGTGCCGCTCGTCGCCACCGTCCACGCCACCGAGGCCGGGCGCTACAACGGCTGGCTGTCGTCGCCGCTGAGCCGGCAGGTGCACTCGGCGGAGTGGTGGCTGGCGAACCGGGCCGACGTGGTGATCGCCTGCTCGTCGGCCATGCGGGACGAGATCGCGGAGCTGTTCGACCTCGACGCGGAGTCGGTCCTGGTGCTGCACAACGGCATCGCGCCGCGGGAGTGGCGGGTCGGCCCGAAGCGGGTCGCGGCGGCCCGGGAGAAGCAGGCGCCGCGGGGCGAGCCGCTGCTGCTGTACTTCGGCCGCCTGGAGTACGAGAAGGGCGTGCACGACCTCGTCGCGGCCCTGCCGCGGATCCGGCGGGCCCACCCCGGTGCACGGCTCGTGGTGGCGGGCACCGGCACGGCGGCCGACATGCTCGTCGAGACCGCGCGCACCCACCGGGTGCGACGCAGCGTCGCGTTCCTGGGCCACCTGCCCGACGACGAGCTCGCCGCGCTGCTCGCCGCAGCCGACGCGGTGGTGCTCCCGAGCCGCTACGAGCCGTTCGGCATCGTCGCACTGGAGGCGGCCGCGGCCGGTGCGCCGCTCGTGGCGTCGACGGCGGGCGGGCTCGGCGAGGTGGTGGTGGACGGGGAGACGGGCGTGACGTTCCCGCCCGGCGACGTCGCGGCGCTGGCCACGGCGGTCGGGCGGGTGCTCACGGACCCTCGGGGAGCCGCCCGGCGGGCCCGGACGGCCCGGGCCCGGCTGGGCGTCGACTTCGACTGGGCACACATCGCCGCGGGGACGGCGCAGGTGTACGCCTCGGCCCGGACGGGCGGGCCGCAGGAGCTGGGTCGCCCGAAGATCCCGACGGGCAACGTGTTCGGACGGGCCTAGCTCAGGCCGCTTCGCTGTTCATGATCTCCGCGGCGGCGTCGGGGTACTCGGCGACGAGCTGCTGGATGAGGTCGTCGCGGTCCTCGGCGATGGCCTCGTTGACGGCGGCGGTGTACTGCTCGTCGAGGGCGTTGAGGCGGCGGACGGTGGTGTCGTTCACGGTGGTGCCTTCCTGTTGGGTTCCTCCTAGTACTACGCCTCGTAGAGGATCTGTGTTACCAAGTTTGGCCCAGGTCACATCGATTCAGAACGCTCCAGGCGCAGCTGCACGGCCTTGGCCGTCTTGCGGGCGATGTCGCTGATCGCGGCCCGCTGCTCGGCGGCGGCCTCGTAGTCGGCGAGCCGGTTGCGCACGACGCGCGCGGGCGCCCCGACGGCGATGGAGAACTCGGGGATGTCGCCGCGCACCACCGCGTGGGCGCCCAGCACCGACCCGCGCCCGACCCTGGTCCCCCGCAGCACCGAGACCTTCGTGCCGATCCACACGTCCGGCCCGATCCGCACCGGCGTCTTGACGATGCCCTGGTCCTTGATCGGGACGGTGACGTCCTCGGTGCGGTGGTCGAAGTCGGTGACGTACACCCAGTCGGCGACGATGCTGGCGGCGCCGATCTCGACGTCGAGGTAGCAGTTGACGGTGTTGTCCTTGCCGAACACCACCTTGTCGCCGATGCGCAGCGACCCCTCGTGGCAGCGCAGGGAGTTGCCGTCGCCGATGTGCACCCAGCGTCCGATCTCCAGGCGCCCGAAGCCCGGCCGGGCGTGCAGCTCCACGCGCCTGCCGAGGAACACCATGCCGCGCAGCACCACGTGCGGGTTGGCCATCCGGAACCGCAGCAGCCGCGCGTAGCGGACGAGGTACCAGGGCGTCCACGCGCGGTGGCGGATCACCCAGCGCAGCGAGGCGAGGGTGAGGAAGCGGGCCTGCTCGGGGTCCCGACGACCGGCCCGCCCCCACCGGTCGCGCAGCGGCGACCCCCACATGCTGGTCATGGCGTGAACCCTATTCGTTTGCCCGGGACCGCCCGCCGGGTATGCAGGTCGGTGAGCACCGAACCCGAACACCTCGACCGCAACGTCTCCCGCCGCGTCGAGCACCCCACCGACGCGACGGTCGAGGACGCGCGGTCCTACCGCTCCCCGTCCGCCGTGCCGGAGGCCGATACCGACAGCGGTGGTTCCGGCGGCGCCGCCGAGCGGGCCGGCCGCGATATGGACGGCCCCGACGAGGACGACGAGCCGACCCGCTCGGAGTAGGCCCGGCTATCGTGCCCGGGTGAAGGTCGTCGTGGTCGGGAGCGTCAACCTGGACGTCGTCGCCCGCGTGCACCGGCTGCCCGGGCCCGGCGAGACCCTCGCCGCCTCCGCTCTGGCGCGCCATCCGGGCGGCAAGGGCGCCAACCAGGCGCTGGCCGCCCGGCGCCTCGGCGCCGACGTCGCGCTGGTGGGGGCGGTGGGACGCGATCCCGCCGCGGACGAGGCCCTCGCGCTGCTCGCCGACGGCGGCGTGGACCTCACCGCCGTCCGACGCGTGCCCGATCTCCCGACCGGCCACGCGCTGATCACCGTCGACGACGAGGGCGAGACCACCATCGTCGTGGCCGCCGGGGCCAACGCCGATCCCGTGGTGGAGCCGGCTCACGTCCGTGACGCCGACGCCGTGCTCTCCGTGCTGGAGGTGCCCGACGAGGCGGTGGCCGCCGCCGTCGCCGCCGCCACCGGGCTGGTCGTCCTCAACGCGGCGCCCGCCCGGCCCGTCGCGCCGGAGGTGCTGCGTCGGGTGGACGTCGTGGTGGTCAACTCCGCCGAGTACGCCGAGCTCGACGGCCTCGACACCGCCGGGGCCGTGGTGATCACCCACGGCGGCGACGGGGCGGAGATCCGCCGGGCCGGCGTCGTGGTGGCCACCGCCACCCCGCCGCCCACCACCGTCGTCGACGGCACGGGGGCGGGCGACTGCTTCACCGCGGCGCTCACCGTCGCCCTGCTCTCGGGCCGCTCCGACGCCGAGGCGCTGCGCTACGCCTGCGCGGCCGGGGCGCTCGCCGTCTCCCGCGCGGGCGCACAGCCGTCGCTGCCCACCGCCGCCGAGCTGGAGGCCGTCCGGTGATCCCGCTGATCATCGACACCGACCCGGGCGTCGACGACGCCATGGCCCTCATGCTGGCCTGCGCGTCACCCGAGGTGGACCTGCTGGCCGTCACCACCGTGTTCGGCAACGTGCCGCTGCCCGGCACGACGGCCAACGCCGGTCGCATCCTGACGCTGGCCGGGCGTCCCGAGATACCGGTGGCGCCGGGCGCCGCCCGCCCGCTCGTGCACGTCCAGGCGGAGCGGGCCGAGGAGTGGCACGGCGACGACGGCCTCGGCGGCCGAGCGGCGGGCCTGCCGCCCGGGCCCGCACCGGATCCCCGGGGAGCGCTCGGCACGCAGGTGGAGGTGCTGCGGGAGGCGTCCGAGCCGGTGACGATCGCGACGATCGGCCCGCTCACGAACATCGCGCTCCTGCTCGCCACCCACCCCGAGCTCGCCCCGCGGATCGGGCGCATCGTGTGGATGGGCGGCTCGCTGAGCGGCGGCAACGTCACCGGCGCGGCCGAGTTCAACGCCCACTGCGACCCGGAGGCGGCGCACCGGGTGCTCACGCAGGCCGACGTGCCGGTGACGATGGTGCCGCTGGACCTCACCCACCAGTGCCCCGTCGGCCCCGCCTGGCTCCACGCGCTGGCCGCCGCCGGGCCCCGCTGCGCCGAGCTCGGGACGGTGATCACCCACTACCGCACGGCGTACCGCGCGCGCTACGGCGTGGACGCGGTGGCGGTGCACGACGCCGTGGCGGTGCTGGAGGCCGTCCTGCCCGGCACGCTGCGCACCACCCCCCACCCGCTCCAGGTGGCCTGCGACCTGGGCCCGGCCCGTGGGGCCACGGTGCCCGGCGGCCCCGGCCCGGCGGTGGCGGTGGCCCTCGACGCCGACACCGAAGCGGTGCTGGCGGCGATCCTGGAACGCCTGAGCACACTCGGCTGACCCGTCCCCGCGGTGACCAAGGCGAGAAGGTCGCCGATGGATCTCCGCGAACGACAACATGGCCTTGATCAACGTGATGGACCGCCGTGCGTGGCCGGCCGAGCCTCCCCCGCACGCGGTGATCAAGGCGTAGCGGTCGCCAGTGGATCTCCACAGACCACCATTCCGCCTTGATCAGCGTCCTGGGGCTCGGCGCGACGACGACCACGGTGCCGTGACCAGCGGATGGGATGGGGGCCCCGCACGAGGCGGGCACATGTGACCGTCGTCGGCGCGGCCGACGCACCTGATGTGATGCCACGCGTTGCGCCCAGGAGGAGGCGGAGATGGACGGCCGAGGAGACCGCGGTCCGCGCGCCATCAGCGGGCCGGTGTGGAGTTGCGAGCGGATCAGCGCAGGGGCGGCAGGTTCGAGAGGATCATCTCGGCCATCCGGCGCGCGCCGGCGCAGGGGTCGGCGAGCTTGCGGCCGGCGGGATTGGTTCCGGTCGCGACGCCCTGATAGTCAGCGATAGCGGTGTAGATCCTGCAGCCGGTCAGCGTGGTTCCGTCCGCACGGTATGCGGGATGGCCGGACACCTCGGTGGGTTCGAAGACAGCCAGACTGTCGCGGACGATGAAGAGGCCATCCAGTACTGGGATGGGCGACTCCGTCCTCACCTGGAGTCCGCCTGGATTGGCCGGGTCCACTGACGACGTCCAGGTGCAGGTCTGCGCGGCCCCCTCGGTTCCACCAGGCTTCGCAGTTGCAGGTAGTAGGTTCAGCTCGATCAACTGACGCTCGGTCAGCAGGTCACAAGGTGGGATTCCGCGCGCGTCGAGCGGCGAACGGACCGCCGGCGTGTAGCGCGGCGGCGGCTTGTCACCGCTCACAGGAACCCCGGGGGGCGACAGCGCGGGCACCGACGCCGGAGTGCCTCGCACCGGCGCCGCACAGGCCGCCAGCATCAGCACCGTCGCGACGACGACGTAGGGGCGGATCCGACTGGTCATGCGTGCCGGGCCGCGTTCGCCCGCTCCACCTCGCGATAGGCCGCCAATTGAGCGACGAGGGCGTCGCGGGTGGCCTCGATCTGATGGGCCCAGCTCGCGACGAAGGTCTCCGCTCGCTGACCCATCACTGCTCCCTGCCGGGCGACGTTCTGGCTCACCGGGTCATACCCCGGAGCGACGAAGGAAAAGCGGTCCGCCTGATACAGCGATGCGCGCACGTCGTTGGCGATCCGCTCCATCTCCCGGATGCACTCCTCCGCTCGCTCCGGATCCACGACGTACCCACCCGCCGCCTGCACCGACCCGTTCTCCTCGATCTTCGCCATCCACAGCCGCCACTGCGCGCCCATGATCTTGTCGTCGAGGCTGGTTCCGCCACCACCGTCGGGAAGACTGGCCATACCTCCATCGTCGCAGCCCACCCCCGGATCCGTGGGCGTTTCGCGAAGGTCGATCACGCCAGCCCCTCCTCGATGGCGTACCGGACGAGTGCCGCCCGGTTGGGCAGGCCGACCTTGCGCAGGATGTGCTGCACGTGGTTCTCCACCGTCCGGGGCGAGAGGACGAGGCGGGTCGCGATCTGGCGGGCCGTCAGCCCCTCGACCACCAACCTCAGCACGTCCGACTCCCGCCCCGTCAGCGACACCACCGGCGCGCCGGGGCGACGCGCGGCGAGCACGCCGTCGGCCAGGCCGGGGCTGAACACCGCCTCCCCCGCCGCCGTCCGGCGCACCGCACGCACGAGCTCTGCCGCACTCCTGGGACGGACGAGATACCCGGTGGCCCCCGCCCGGACCGCGGCCAACGCCTCCGTCGACGGCTCCCCCTGCCCGGAGACCGCAAGTACGGGGGCCCCGGAGGCCGCGACCACGTCGATCACGTCGACGGACACGGTGTCGAGGTCGACGACCGCGACCTGCGGGTTCGTGTCGGCGACGATCGACGCCGCCTCGTCGGGATCCGCGGTCCGCGCGAGCAGCTCGATGTCCGGGACGGCGAGCGCGGCGGGCGAGCGCGACGCCGCGGTGCAGACCACCACCACCGTGACCACGTCCGCCTCGTCCATGCGCCCCCTCCCGCTGTGATCATCATCCGGCACCGGAGGGATCAGCGCGAGGTCACTCGCCGTCCAGACCCTTCTCGATCGCGTACCGCACGAGCTGGGCACGGTTGTTGAGCTGGAGCTTGCGCAGCGTGTTCTGCACGTGGCTCTCGACCGTCCGGTGGGAGACGACGAGCCGCTCCCCGATCTGCCTGGCTGTCAGCCCCTTGGCGACGAGCCGCAGCACGTCGGTCTCCCGGTCGGTGAGGACGGGGGCCGCCGGCTCGCCCGCCGTCCGCCGGAACTCCCCCAGCACCAGCCCCGCGAGGCCGGGCGTGAACACCGGGTAGCCCTCGGCCGTGCGCAGCACCGCGGCCAGCAGCTCCTCGGCCCCGGCCGACTTCACGAGGTAGCCGGTGGCGCCCGCCTTCACCGCGTCGAGGACGTCGGCGTGCTCGCCGCTCGCCGAGAGCACGAGGATCCGCGTCCCGGGGAGCACCGCGAGGATGCCCTCGATGGCCTCCAGACCGGTGCCGGTGCCGAGGTTGAGGTCCATCAGCACCACCTGCGGACGGGTGGCGGTGGCGATGCGGACGGCTGCCTCGGCGTCCGGGGCCGTGGCCACCACCGTCAGCCCGCGGTCGCCGAGGTCGCGCGCGACGCCCTCCCGCCAGATCGGGTGGTCGTCGACGACCATCACCGTGACAGCCTGATGATCCATTCCGTGCCCCTCTCCGGTCCCGTCTCGCACACGATCTCCCCTCCGAGGTCCCGCACGCGGCCCCGCATCGACCGGGCCACCCCGAGCCTGCCCTCGTCCGCCGCGTCGTCGAGCCGGCCCTCCGGGATACCGGGCCCCTCGTCGCGGACGCTGATCTCGACACCCTCGTCGGTGCACTCGAGCAGCACCCAGACGGGTGCGTGCGGTCCGACGTGCCGTTCCACGTTGGCGAGCGCCGCCCCCACCACGCCGACGAGCTCGTCGACGGCGTGGGCCGGCAGCTCGACGGGATGCGCGGGCGTGGAGACGACGACGCGCGAGGTGGCCGCCACCCGCAGCGCGGCGGCGAGGTCACGGCGGCCCTCGCCGTCGACGGGCGCGGGACCGGTGGTCAGCAGCGTGCGCAGCGCGAACTCCTGCTCCCCCGCCAGCGCACCGAGCTCGCCGGCGTCACCGCCCAGCTCCGCGCCGCGCCTGCGCAGCAGCCCGAGCACCTGCAGCACCCCGTCGTGGACGGCGCGGGCGAGCCGTTCCCGCTCCCTGGCCGCCGCCTCGGCCGCCACGGCCCGCCGCAGCCGTTCCGCGGAACGCCGCAGGACCGTGGAGGCGAAGCCGATGACGATGCCGACCAGCAGGATCAGCTCGATGTCGCCGAGCTCGGTGCGAAAGGTCGCCGAGATCAGCAGCAGCATCCCCGAGATCACGGCGGCGGCGGCGAGGCCACCGCGGACCCCCCAGAACAGCGCGCACGCGAGCACCGCGCCAGGCGTCCAGATGGAGCCCATGACGGGGTCGTCGGCGGCGATCTGGGCGGGGCTCTGCACCAGGAGCGTGGCGGCCATGACGCCGGAGGTGACGGCCAGGTCGGCGATCGCGAACCTGCCGCGCCCGTCACGGGCCCCCGGGAGACCTCCGAAGTAGCCGTAGGTGGTGACGGCCGTCCACCCGGTCATCACCGCGAGCACCACCATCGCGCCGACGGGCGACGCGAACTCGTCGAGCGTGTAGAGCACCACCGCGACCGAGCTCACCAGCGTGAGCACCCGGTAGACGAGCAGGCCACGCCACAGCGGTTCGAGCGGGCGCTCCATGTCGGCCGCCGGGAGGAGGGTCACTCCCCCATCCTGACGGGTACGCCCGCCGCGTGGATCAGTAGGACTACTGCTTGGTGCCGGTGATCAGCGCGTTGTAGAACCAGGCGCGCGGCACCACCCGTGACAGCACGCGCTGGTCGAGCCACGACAGCTTCAACCAGCCGTGGAAGGCGAACATCGCCCAGCGCATCCCGAGCTTCCCGGGCGGGACGGCGGCCTCGAACGTGCGCACCGGCCAGCCGAGCATCGCGGCGGTGAACTCCTCGGTGACGACACGCGCATCGGCGGCGCCCGCGGTGCGCGCGAGGCGTTCCAGCTCGGCGGGGTCGAAGACGTGGATGTCGACGACGGCCTCCAGCGCGGCGGCGCGCGAGGACTCGTCCAGCTCCGCCTGGGGCCGCCGCCAGGACGACAGCGCGGGCAGCTTCGTCAGCCGTGTGGTGGCCTTCCAGGTGAGCCGGCCGAGCGCGCGCGCGTAGCGGTCGCCGATCTTCGTCGGCTCCCCGGCGAACACGAACCGGCCACCCGGCTTGAGCACGCGCAGGATCTCCCGGAACGCCGTGTCGAGGTCGGGGATGTGGTGCAGCACCGCGTGCCCGACGACCACGTCGAACGTGTCGTCGTCGTAGGGGATCTTCTCGGCGTCGGCCACGCGACCGTCGACGTCGAGGCCCAGGTGCTCGGCGTTGCGCAGCGCGGCCTGCACCATGCCAGGTGAGAGGTCGGTCACGGAGCCGCGCTTGGCCAGGCCGGCCTGCATGAGGTTGAGCAGGAAGAACCCGGTACCGCTGCCCAGTTCCAGAGCGCGCTCGTAGGGCCAGTCCCTGTCACCGGCGGCATACCGGAAGCGGTCGGCGGCGTAGGTGATGCAGCGCTCGTCGTAGGAGATGGACCACTTGTCGTCGTAGGAGCCCGCCTCCCAGTCGTGGTAGAGCACGTTCGCCAGCTTGCGGTCGTGGCGGGCGGCCTCGACCTCCTCGGCGGTGGCGTGGGGGCGCGGAGCGGGGTCCGTACTCATGGGTAACAGCATTCCAGAAACTGTCGGTGCTGCGTGTCAGGGTGCGGCCACGACGGTGACCACCGCACGGATCTCGGCCGACGAGTTACCGCGACATCGGGGTCAAGCGTGACCAGTACCTGCGTGCGAGCACGAGGGAGCTCTGGCTGATCGACACCCCGGCCAGCACGGTGCTCGTCCACCGCGCCGGCCAGCCCCTCGACGACGCCCTGGAGCTGGGCCCGGGCGAGCAGCTCACCAGCCCGCTGCTGCCCGGGTTCACCCTCGCGATCGACGAGCTGTTCGCCTGAGCCTCACCGGCCCGTGAACTGCGCCTTCCCCGGCCCGTTCTCCACGAAGCTCTTCATGCCCTCGCGCCCGTCCTCGGTGGCGAACAGGGCCGCGAACATCTCGGCCTCCAGGTCCAGACCGGTGCGCAGGTCGGTGTCGAGGCCGCCGTCGATGGCCTTCTTCGCCGCCGCCAGCGCCAGGGCGGGCCCGTTCACGAACTGCTCGGCCCACGACCGGGCCGCGGCGTAGACGTCGTCGGGGGCCACCACCTGGTCCACCAGCCCGATGGCCAGCGCCTCGTCGGCCTTGATCATGCGGCCGGTGAAGATGATGTCCTTCGCCTTCGGGGCGCCCACGAGCCGCGCCAGCCGCTGCGTGCCGCCGCCGCCCGGGATGATCCCGAGCAGGATCTCGGGCTGGCCCATCTTCGCGTTGTCGCCGCAGATCCGCCGGTCACAGCCCAGGGCGACCTCCATGCCGCCGCCCAGCGCGTAGCCGGTGATCGCGGCCACCGTGGGCTTGGGGATCTCCGACATCGCGCCGAAGCACGCCGAGAGCCGACGGGCCCGCACGGACATCTCCGCGTAGGACATCGACGCCATCTCCTTGACGTCGGCGCCGGCGGCGAACACCTTCTCCCCGCCGTAGACGATCACGGCGCGGACATCGGCGCGGCGGGCGGCCTCCTCGGCGCAGGCCTTCAGCTCCTCCTGCACCTGGGCGCTGAACGCGTTCATCGGGGGCCGGTCCAGCCGGATCGTGCCCACGCCGCCGTCGACCTCGAGCTTCACGAATTCGGTCACGCCCGCACCCTAACGTTCCGGCGCGACACCCTGCGGGGTCAGGAAAGCCACTTTGCTGTCGCCACGTGACCGGAAAGTGGCTTTCCCGAACCCGGGTCAGCGGAGGTAGGCGCTGAAGCGGCCGCGGCGGCGCTGCACCGCCAGCGGCACGCGGAACGTCGCCGTCAGGTTCTCGTCGGTGAGCACGTCGTCCAGCAGTCCCGACGCGACGACACCACCGTCGCGCAGCAGCAGACCATGGGTGTAACCGGGCGGGATCTCCTCGACGTGGTGGGTGACCAGCACCGACGCCGGCGCGGCCGGATCCATCGCGAGCCGGGCCAGCCGTCCGACGAGGTCCTCGCGCCCGCCGAGGTCGAGACCCGCGGTCGGCTCGTCGAGCAGGAGCAGCTCGGGGTCGGTCATCAGCGCGCGGGCGATCAGGGTGCGCTTGCGCTCGCCCTCCGACAGCGTGCCGTAGGTGCGGTCGGCGAGCCCGCGGACACCCATGGCGTCGAGCAGCGCCTCGGCCCGGTCGGTGTCGGCGTTCTCGTAGCGTTCCCGCCAGCGGCCCAGCACCCCGTACCCCGCGCTGACGACGACGTCGCTGACCGTCTCGTCGCCCGGGATGCGCAGGCCCAGCGCCGCCGACGTCAGCCCGATGCGGGTGCGCAGCTCGAACACGTTCACGCGGCCGAGCTTCTCGCCCAGGACGTGGACGGACCCGGTGGTCGGGTGCAGCTCGGCCGACGCGAGGCGCAGCAGCGTGGTCTTGCCGGCACCGTTGGGACCCAGCACGACCCAGCGTTCGTCGAGCTCCACCGCCCAGTCGACGTCGTGCAGCAGCGTGGAGTCACCGCGGCGGACGGACACGCCGTCCATCCGGATGACGAGGTCGGTGAGATCGGGTCCGGGGGTGGACAACGACTCACGGGGTGATCCAGGAGCAGCCACGGTCCTATCCTCGCCGACCGACCCCGCGACCCGCCGGGTGCCCGGCCCTAGACTCGGGAGTCGTGCCGGTCTTCCCGTTGGGTGCCCATGTCGACATCGACGGGACGCGGTTCGCCGTGGCCTCGACGAGCGCCGACGCCGTCGAGGTCTGCCTGGTGGACGGGGTCGGCAGCGAGCTCACCGAGAAGCGCGTCGAGCTCACCGAGCGGACGTTCGGCGTCTGGCACGGCCACGTGTCGGGCGTGCGCCCCGGTCAGCGCTACGGCTACCGCGTGCACGGCCCCTACCGGCCGTGGGACGGGTTGCGCGCCAACCCGGCGAAGATCCTCGTGGACCCCTACGCCCGACGCATCACCGGCACCGTCACCGATCTGCAGGCCGCCCGCGGCTGGGTGAACGACCCGATGACGGGCACCGAGAACACCATCGACTCCCTCGGCCACGTACCGCTGTCGGTGGTCACCGCGGCGGACGTGCCCGCGCCGGGCGACCGGCCCGACGTCCCGTGGTCGGAGACGGTGATCAGCGAGCTGCACGTGCGCGGCTACACGAAGTGCCACCCCGAGGTGCCGCCGGAGCACCGCGGCACCTACCTCGGCATGACCCACCCCGCGGTGCTCGAGCACCTGCGCCGCACCGGGGTCACGGCCGTCGAGCTGCTGCCCGTCACGTCCATCGCGGAGGAGCCGCCGCTGCTCGCCCGGCGCCTGCCCAACTACTGGGGTTACGCCACGCTGGGCTTCCTCGCCCCGCACGCGGGCTACGCGAGCGTGCCGGGCGCGGAGGTCGAGGAGTTCCGCGCGATGGTGGCGGCACTGCACTCGGTGGGCATCGAGGTGATCCTCGACGTCGTGCCGAACCACACGGCCGAAGGTGGCGTCGGCGGCACCACGCTGTCCTACCGCGGCCTCGACGCGCCCGCCTACTACTCGCTGGGCGGCAACGGCCACGACGCCGACATCACCGGCACGGGCAACACGCTCGACTCCGGCTCCCCCACCGTCATCCGGCTGGTGTGCGACGCGTTGCGGCACTGGGTCACCACCTTCGGCGTCGACGGGTTCCGCATCGACCTGGCCAGCGTCCTGGGCCGGCCGCGCTCCGGCGCGTTCGACCAGAACGCGCCGCTGCTGACGTCCATCGCGATCGACCCGGTCCTCTCGCGCTGCAAGCTCATCGCCGAGCCCTGGGACGCCACCGGCGAGGGCTACCGCGTCGGCGGGTTCGGGGTCGCGTGGTCGGAGTGGAACGGCCGCTACCGCGACGCCGTGCGCGACTTCTGGCGCGGCCACGGCGGCATCGGCGAGGTCGCGTCCCGCCTGACCGGCAGCTCGGACCTCTACAAGATCAACGGACGCCGGCCGTGGGCGTCGGTCAACTTCGTCACCGCCCACGACGGGTTCACCCTGCGCGACCTGGTGTCCTACAACCACAAGCACAACGAGGGCAACGGGGAGCAGAACCGCGACGGTACCGACGACAACCGCTCCCAGAACTTCGGGGTCGAGGGCGAGACGACGTCGCCGGTGATCGCGTCGCGGCGGCTCGCGGCGGCCCGGGCCATGCTCGGCACCCTGCTGCTCTCGACCGGCACGCCCATGGTCCTGGCCGGTGACGAGCGCTGGCGCACCCAGAACGGCAACAACAACGCCTACTGCCGGGACGACGAGACGTCGTGGACCGACTGGTCACCCGGCGCGGACTCCGACTCGATGACGGCGTTCACCGCTCGCGTCGCCGCCCTGCGCCACAGCTCCCCCGCGCTGCAGCGCGACACGTTCTACCGCGACGGCGAGGTCCTGTGGTGGCACCCGGCCGGGCGCCGCATCGGCGGCCACGACTGGCACGACGGCGACCTGCACACCCTCGGCCTCATGCGCGAGGGGTGGCTGCTGCTGATGCACGCGGGCGGCGACGCGCTCGCGGCGACCCTGCCCCCCGCGGGCCCGTTCGTCGTGGAGCTGGACAGCACCCGGCCCGACGGCACCCCCGCGACGACCCGCGCCCTCCCCGGCGCCACGACGATCACCCTCCCCCCGAGGAGCCTGCTCCTGCTCCGCCACACCCCCTGACCCCGCGAGTCGGCGGTTTCCCGTGCGCGAGTCGGCGGTTTCCCGTGCGCGAGTCGGCGGTTTCCCGTGCGCGAGTCGGCAGGTTCCCGTGCGCGAGTCGGCACTTCCGAGAACGCGAGCCGCACCCACTCCGTCCGGCCCGCTCACCGGGACGGACGGGCCGTCCGCGTGAAAGTGCCGACTCGGCCCCCCGAAACCGCCGACTCGCGCGCTCGGAACCGCCGACTCGCGGGCATTCACACCCCGACCCTCGGGGGTTAGGGTGCCGGCATGCCTCGTTACGACTTCCGGTGCCGCCAGTGCGGGGAGACCTTCGAGGTCACGCGCCCCATGAGCGAGTCCGGCGCCCCGGCCGACTGTCCGGCCGGGCACGACGACACCGTCAGGCTGCTCACCACCGTGGCCGTGGGCGGCCGCAGTCCCGCGCCCGCCGGTGGCGGTGGCGGTGGGTGCTGCGGGGGCGGCTGCTGCGGCGGCTGATTCCCCCGAAAGTGACGTTTCCGCCGCTGACCGTGGGCGATGATCGGCCGTTCGGGCATGCGCCCTATCCTCCGTGGCGCCGGAACGGCCGCGTCTGAACGAGGCGGGGTGAGGGTCCGGCGGAACGAGGGGATCCAACATGAGCGACACCGTTCAGTCGCCCGGCAGCCTGTCCGGCGACCAGCGCATCGACTCGCCCGACGGCCAGTACCACTTCGGTGTGCTGCCCGACGGCAACCTCGCGGTCGGTGGCCCGAACGGGGCCGAGTGGGACGCCGACATCCACGACGCCCCGGGAGCCCGCCTCGACGTCCAGGCCGACGGCAACCTGGTTCTCTACAAGGCCGACGGTGGCGTCCGCTGGGCGTCCAACACGTCGGGTGTGAACGCCAAGCTCGTCATGCAGGACGACCGCAACATCGTCCTCTACAACGGTGACGGCGCTGTGCTCTGGTCGCCGAACAGCTACAACAAGTGATCTGAGGGCCCGGGGCGGCGGCGAGACCGCCGCCCCGGGCCACCTCACCCCGCGAGCACGACCTTCCCCAGCTCCGCCGCCGACGCCAGCAGCGGGTGGTGCGGCAGCACGCGCACGGTGTAGCCGGTGAGCCCCGCGTACGGCAGCGGGACGACGGCCTCGAACCGCTCCCCTCCGCCCTCGGCCGGTTCGACGTACTGCATCGCCACCGTGCGGGAGCCGTGCAGCTCCTCGTCCTCGTCGACCTGGCCCACCACGGCCTGCACGACGACGTCCGACGGGTCGAGCCCGGAGAGCTGGACGAGCGCCCGCACCGTCATCGGCGCACCGACCACCGGGGTGTCGGGCAGCCCCGACGCGTCGACGCCGAGCACCTCGACCTTCGGCCACGCCGCCCCGAGGCGGGCCCGGTAGGCCGCCACCTCCTTGGCCCCGGCGTACCCGTCCGCCACCACCGCGGCCGCTGCCCGCGCCGCCGGCGCGTAGAGCCCCTCGGCGTACTCGCGCACCATCCGCGTGGCCTGGATCTGCGGACGCAGCGTGGTGAGCGTGTGGCGCACCAGCTCCACCCAGCGCGTGGGCACGTCCTGGGCGTCACGTTCGTAGAACGCCGGCCCCACCTGCGTGGCCAGCAGCTCGTAGAGCGCGTTGGCCTCCAGGTCGTCGCGGCGCGTCGGGTCCTCGATGCCGTCGGCCGTGGGGATGGCCCAGCCGTTGGAGCCGTCGTAGAACTCGTCCCACCAGCCGTCGCGGATCGAGAGGTTGAGCCCGCCGTTGAGCGCCGACTTCATGCCCGACGTGCCGCACGCCTCCAGCGGGCGCAGCGGGTTGTTGAGCCACACGTCGCAGCCCCAGTACAGGTAGCGGGCCATCGACATGTCGTAGTCGGGCAGGAAGACGATCCGGTGGCGCACGGCCGGGTCGTCGGCGAACTGCACGATCTCCTGGATCAGCGCCTTGCCGCCGTCGTCGGCGGGGTGGCTCTTGCCCGCGACGACGAGCTGGACGGGCCGGTGCGGGTCGAGCAGCAGGTCGCGCAGCCGGTCCTTGTCGCGCAGCATCAGCGTGAGCCGCTTGTAGGTGGGCACGCGCCGCGCGAAGCCGACGGTCAGCACGTTCGGGTCGAACACGTGCTCGGTCCAGCTCAGCTCGGGCAGCGACGCCCCGCGCTGCAGCCACGCCTCGCGGACCCGGCGGCGCACCTCGGTGACCAGCCGCGCCCGCAGCGCGCCGCGGAGGTGCCAGAGCTCCTCGTCGCCGACGGACGCGGCGAAGTGGCCGGGCTCGCCGATCAGCTCGGTGACCTCACGGGCCTCCCACGTGGAGCCGTGCACGCCGTTGGTGACCGAGCCGATCGGCACCTCGTCGGCGTCGAAGCCCTCCCACAGCGAGCCGAACATGCCGCGCGAGACGGCGCCGTGCAGCTGCGAGACGCCGTTGGCGCGCTGGGCCAGCCGCAGCCCCATGTGGGCCATGTTGAACATCGTCGGGTTGTTCTCGGCGCCCAGCGCGAGGACCCGGTCGGTCGGCACGCCGGGCAGCAGGTGCTCCCCGAAGTAGTGCTTCACCATGTCGACGGGGAACCGGTCGATGCCCGCGGGGACGGGGGTGTGCGTGGTGAACACCGTGCCCGCGCGGACGGTGGCCACGGCCTCGTCGAACGACAGGCCCGGGGTGTGGGCGAGCTCGCGGATGCGCTCCAGCCCGAGGTAGCCGGCGTGGCCCTCGTTGGTGTGGAACACCTCCGGCTCGGGGTGTCCGGTGACCCGGCAGAACGCGCGGACCGCCCGCACGCCGCCGATGCCGACCAGGATCTCCTGCCGGATGCGCTGGTCCTGGTCGCCGCCGTAGAGGCGGTCGGTGACGCCGCGCAGGTCGGGCTCGTTCTCCTCGATGTCGGAGTCGAGCAGCAGCAGCGGCACCCGGCCGACCGCGGCCTGCCAGACGCGCACCTTCAGGACCCGGTCACCCGGCATCGCGATCTCGACGAGCACGGGCTCGCCGTCGGCGCCCGGGGCAGCGCCGGCGGAGCCGGAATCCGGCCGGGTCAGCAACTGCAGCGGCAGGCCCTGGGGGTCGAGCGCGGGGTAGTGCTCGAGCTGCCAGCCGTCGAGCGACAGCGACTGGCGGAAGTACCCCGAGCGGTAGAGCAACCCGACGCCGATGAGCGGCACGCCCAGGTCGGACGCGGACTTGAGGTGGTCACCCGCCAGCACCCCGAGGCCGCCCGAGTAGTTGGGCAGCACCTCCGAGACACCGAACTCCATCGAGAAGTAGCCGACGGCGGCGGGCAGCGTCGGGTCGTCCTCGCGTTCGGACTGGTACCAGCGCGGCCGGCTCAGGTACGACTCGAGGTCGTCGGCCAGCTCCCGGACGGTCACGACCGTCTCGGCGTCGGCGGCCAGCTCCTCGAAGCGCCCGGTGGAGATCTCGCCCAGGAGACGCACCGGGTCCTGCCCCGCGCGTTCCCACGCGTCGGGGTCGAGCGTGGCGAACATGTCGTGCGTCGGCGCGTGCCAGCTCCAACGCAGGTTGGTGGCCAAAGTCTGCAGCGGCGCCAGCGCGGGCGGGAGCTGGGCCCGGACGGTGAATCGGCGAAGAGCTCTCACGCGGGGTGAGCGTAGAGGAATCGATGGCGTGATCGGTCAAGAAGTCGCCCACCAGCACTGGACGAGCGCGCCCGGCCGTAGGACCCTGGTCTGCGAACGCCGGGGTCGCAGCGTTGGTGACGATCCGGTGAACGCAACGCGGCGCACCGCGCCCCGTTCCGAACGTGGACACATCGGGTAGGTAGGTTTGTGACTCAAGCGGCGGATGTTTCTCCAGGGGGTGAGCCGATGACCGGTCGGCTGGGTATCGACGACGTCACTCCCTCGGTCGGAGGCAGCCGCCATCCGGGCAAGGCGGTCGTCGGCGAGATCGTGCCGATCGGGGCCACCGTGTGGCGCGAGGGCCACGACGCCGTCGCCGCCAACGTGGTGTGGCGCCGGGTCGGTGGCCGCAGCCCCGCCCAGCACGTGCGCATGGAGCCCGCCGGCGTCGGCACCGACCGCTTCGAGGCCACCGTCGTCGCCGACGAGCCGGGCCTGTGGACGTTCCGCGTCGACGCCTGGAGCGACCCGTGGGCCACCTGGGTCAACGCGGTCACCAAGAAGCTCGACGCCGGCCAGTCCGCCGAGGAGCTCGCCAACGACCTCGAGACCGGCGCCCGGCTGCTGCAGCGCGTGGGCCGCCGCCCCGCCGAGCGCCCCCACCGCGACCTGCTCTTCGGCGCCGCCAACGCCCTGCGCGACACCGCGATGCCGCTGCGCGCCCGCGTGGCCCCGGCCCTGTTCCCGGCCGTCCAGACGATCATGACCGAGCGCCCGGTGCGCGAGCTGATCACCCGCGGCCGCTCCCAGCAGATGTACGTCGACCGCGAGCGCGCCCTGTACGGCTCCTGGTACGAGATCTTCCCGCGCTCCACCGGGGGCCGCGACGAGACCGGCCGCGCCGTGCACGGCTCGTTCGTCACCGCGGCCAAGGAGCTCGACCGCATCTCGTCGATGGGCTTCGACGTGGTCTACCTGCCGCCGATCCACCCGGTCGGCACGGTGCACCGCAAGGGCCGCAACAACTCCGTCAACGCCGGCCCCGGCGACGTCGGTTCCCCCTGGGCCATCGGCTCGGCGGCGGGCGGCCACGACGCCATCGACCCCGAGCTCGGCACGCTGGAGGACTTCGACTCCTTCGTGCAGCGCACGCAGGATCTGGGCATGGAGGTCGCCCTGGACTTCGCGCTCCAGTGCGCGCCCGACCACCCGTGGGTGGCCGAGCACCCGGAGTGGTTCACCGTCCGCCCCGACGGCACCATCGCCTACGCGGAGAACCCGCCGAAGAAGTACCAGGACATCTACCCGATCAACTTCGACAACGACCCGGCCGGCATCTACGCCGAGTCGCTGCGCGTGGTGATGCACTGGGTGGAGCACGGCGTCAAGATCTTCCGGGTCGACAACCCGCACACCAAGCCGCCGAACTTCTGGCACTGGCTGATCTGGCAGGTCAAGGCGCGCAACCCCGAGGTGCTGTTCCTCGCGGAGGCCTTCACCCGCCCCGCGCGGCTGTTCGGGCTGGCCCGGCTGGGCTTCACCCAGAGCTACAGCTACTTCACCTGGCGGGAGACGAAGGAGGAGCTCACCGAGTTCATCCAGATGCACGCCGAGCGCGCCGACGAGTGCCGCCCGAACCTCTTCGTCAACACCCCGGACATCCTCCCGCAGCACCTGCAGACCGGCGGGCCCGGCATGTTCGCCATCCGCGCCGCGCTGGCGTCCACGATGGGCTCCACCTGGGGCGTCTACGCGGGCTTCGAGCTCTACGAGTGGGAGCCGGTCAAGCCGGGCAGCGAGGAGTACCTCAACTCCGAGAAGTACGAGCTGCGGCCACGTGATTTCGCAGCCGCGGCCGCAACCGGCAACTCGCTGGAGGCCTGGATCACGCAGCTCAACGACATCCGCCGCCGGCACCCCGCCCTGCAGCAGCTGCGCGACATCTCGTTCCACCACGTCGACAACGACTCGATCATCGCCTACTCCAAGCACGACGCCACCACCGGCGACACCGTGCTGGTGGTCTGCACGCTCGACTCCTACGACGCGCAGGCGGGCACCACCGCGCTGGACATGCCGGCGCTGGGGCTCGACTGGAACGACCGCGTCAGCGTGTACGACGAGGTCAGCGGCGAGACGTGGGAGTGGGGCCAGTTCAACTTCGTGCGGCTGGAGCCGTGGAACCACGTAGCCCACATCCTGCGGGTCCAGAAGTAGGCCCGTACCAGGCGGGCCCGTCCCGCCTCGTCCTCCTGTAACCCAGCCACGCAGGACGCGGAGCTGGACCTGTGCTTGAGCGGCGCCGAGCTCACCCGGAGCGGCACCCCGTCGGCGAGCCCGTCACGGTCACGCTGCCGGACGCCGTCGACGCCTTCGCCCGCACGTTCGGGTGCGCTCGTCCCGCGCCGGGCCGGCCGTCGTGCTGCAGGGCTACCGGCTGCACGAGCTGCACGGCGTCGCCCGGCACGTCGTCTTCCGAGTGCGGGGCGGCGGCGCGGATCTGAGACCGTCGAAACGCGGCCGTGGCGGTTACCCTCCTGACGGGTCCCGCCACGTCGTGCGTACAGCCACCGCACCATGTACGACTGGACCCGTGCCTCCACCGCCCATCGCCCCCGTCCGGTAGGAACGCGATACCTCCATGTCGATCGACACCCCAGCAGACGAGACCCTGACCGAGAGCAGCTCCGACGACTACGGCCAGGCCCGCACGCTCGACGTCGACCACGACTGGTTCAAGCGGGCGGTGTTCTACGAGGTGCTGGTCCGCGCGTTCAGCGACTCCAACCGCGACGGCACGGGCGACCTGAAGGGCCTCACCGCCAAGCTGGACTACATCCAGTGGCTCGGCGTCGACTGCCTCTGGCTCCCGCCCTTCTACGACTCGCCCCTGCGCGACGGCGGCTACGACATCCGCGACTTCCGCACGGTGCTGCCGGAGTTCGGCACCGTCGACGACTTCGTCACGCTGCTCGACGAGGCGCACAAGCGTGGCATCCGCGTCATCACCGACCTGGTCATGAACCACACGAGCGACACGCACCCGTGGTTCGAGGAGTCGCGCCGCAACCCCGACGGGCCCTACGGCGACTTCTACATGTGGGAGGACGACGACTCCCGCTACCCGGACGCGCGGATCATCTTCGTCGACACCGAGCAGTCGAACTGGACCTACGACCGGGTCCGCGGGCAGTTCTTCTTCCACCGGTTCTTCTCCCACCAGCCCGACCTCAACTACGACAACGAGGCCGTGCAGGAGGCCATGCTCGACGTCCTGCGCTTCTGGCTGGACATCGGCATCGACGGCTTCCGGCTCGACGCCGTTCCCTACCTGTTCGCCCGGGACGGCACGAACTGCGAGAACCTGCCCGAGACCCACCAGTTCCTCAAGCGGGCCCGCAAGGTCATGGAGGACGAGTACCCGGGCCGGGTGATGCTCGCCGAGGCCAACCAGTGGCCCGCGGACGTCGTCGAGTACTTCGGGGATCCGGAGGTCGGCGGCGACGAGTGCCAGATGGCCTTCCACTTCCCTCTCATGCCGCGCATCTTCATGGCCGTGCGCCGGGAGAACAGGTTCCCGATCTCGGAGATCCTGGCCCAGACGCCGCCCATCCCGTCGGGCGCGCAGTGGGGCATCTTCCTGCGCAACCACGACGAGCTGACGCTCGAGATGGTCACCGACGAAGAGCGCGACTACATGTACTCCGAGTACGCCAAGGACCCGCGGATGAAGGCCAACATCGGCATCCGCCGACGCCTGGCCCCCCTGCTGGAGAACGACCGCAACCAGCTGGAGCTGTTCACGGCCCTGCTCATGTCGCTGCCCGGTTCGCCCGTTCTGTACTACGGTGACGAGATCGGCATGGGCGACAACATCTGGCAGGGCGACCGCGACGCGGTGCGCAGCCCCATGCAGTGGACGCCCGACCGCAACGCCGGCTTCTCCGCCTGCGACCCGGGGCGGCTCTACCTGCCGATCATCATGGACCCGGTCTACGGCTACCAGGCGGTCAACGTCGAGGCGCAGTCGCACTCGTCCACCTCGCTGCTGCACTGGACCCGTCACATGATCGAGGCCCGCAAGCGGCACCACGCCTTCGGCCTCGGCGAGTACCACGAGCTCGGCGGCACCAACCCGTCCGTGCTGGCCTACGTGCGCAGCCACGGCGACGACGTCGTGCTGTGCGTCAACAACATGTCGCGCTTCCCCCAGCCCGTGGAGCTCGACCTGTCCGCGTGGCAGGGCCGTTCGCCCCACGAGCTGACCGGCGGCGTGGCGTTCCCGAAGATCGGTGAGCTCCCCTACCTGCTGACGTTGCCGGGGCACGGGTTCTACTGGTTCTCGATCAACCCGGCGGAGGATACGGCGTGACCCTGGCTGAGGAGCTTCCCCAACTCCTGTCCGAGTGGCTGCCCCAGCAGCGCTGGTTCGCGGCGAAGGGACGGCCCGTGCGGTCGCTCACCGTCGCGGAGAGCACGCCCCTGCTCACCGACGGCGACCCGCTCCTCGACCACGTGCTGCTCGCCGTGACGTTCGACGACTCCGCTGATGGTGATGGCGACGTCCACCACTACCAGCTGCTCGTGGCCCGCAGCGGCACCGCGCGGGGCGACCTGGAGCACGCGACGTTCGGCGCGATCGACGGCCTCGCCGTCTACGACGCGCTGTGGGACACCCGCGTCACCGAGTGGCTGCTGGAGGCGATCCGATCCGGCGCCACGGTCGGAGGCCTGCGCTTCGTGCCCGAGCCGGGAGCGGAGATCGCCGAGCCGGGCACCCCCGGGCGGGTGCTGGGCGTCGAGCAGTCCAACACGTCGGTGTCGTGGGGCGACCGCTCCATCCTCAAGCTCTTCCGGCGCGTGCTGCCCGGCGTCAACCCCGACCTGGAGCTGCACCGCGCCCTGCGGTCGGTGAACAGCAACGAGGTGGCCGCGCTGCAGGGCGCCGTCGAGGGTTCGGTGGACGGCCAGCCCGCCACGTTCGCGATGCTGCAGGACTTCGCGGCCAACTCCGCCGACGGCTGGTCCATGGCGCTGGCCAGCGTCCGCGACCTGCTGGCCGAGGGCGACCTGCGCGCCGACGAGGTCGGCGGCGACTTCGCGGGCGAGGCCTCGCGGCTGGGCGAGACCGTCGCCGTGGTGCACGACGAGCTGCGCCGGGCCCTGGGCAGCAGCGAGCGCGACCCGGCCGAGCTCGCGGCCGCGTGGCACGCCCGGCTCACCGTCGTCGCCAACGAGGTCCCGGTGCTGGTCCCGCACCTGCCCGCCATCCGTTCGGTGTTCGACGCCGTGGCGAAGCTGTCGACGCCCGTCGTCACCCAGCGCGTGCACGGTGACCTGCACCTGGGCCAGACCCTGCGCACGCCGTACGGCTGGCTGGTGATCGACTTCGAGGGCGAGCCGGCCACCGCGTTGGCCGACCGCGTGCACCCCGACTCCGCCCTACGCGACGTCGCGGGCATGCTCCGCTCGTTCGACTACGCCGCGTTCCACCAGCTGTCGCAGTGGGAGCCCTCGGGCGAGTGGGCCGATCCCGACCACGACTCGCAGATGGCCTGGCGGGCCAATGAGTGGGCCGAGCGCAACCGGTCGGCCTTCTGCGACGGCTACGCCATCCGCGCCGGCGCCGACCCCCGCGAGCAGGCGCTGCTGCTGAGCGCGTTCGAGCTGGACAAGGCCGTCTACGAGCTGCTGTACGAGACCCGCAGCCGCCCCACCTGGGCGCCCATCCCCCTGGCCTCGATCCGTCGGCTGACGGCGACGGACTCGGACAGCACGGTCGGCTGACCGCGGTCGGGCGTCGTTCAGGCGTCGGCGATCGCCCGGGCGCCGCCGCGGTGGGGTGCCCGATCGCGAGCTGCAGGCCCGTGACGCCTCCGGCCGTGCCGTCGACGACGTCGACCGGTCCACCCCGTTACCTTCTTGATCAGGCCCGGTGAGGGCTTGCAGGCCACCGGCCACGGCATGACTTGTCGCCCCTGTCGTTGATGATCTGGGGGGTGTTGTCACCGTGGTCGGCGGGTGCCAACGACCGCTGATAGAGACCTGA
>Ga0209935_1000322_pt1 | contig 138269 bp, 123 predicted proteins | sample ThiBio_1000_plan_2_FD_183958 | JGI IMG/M metagenome (GOLD analysis project Ga0209935, IMG submission 183958) | Wastewater bioreactor microbial communities from Cape Town, South Africa - Thiocy_cont_1000_plan (SPAdes) | ecosystem: Engineered > Bioreactor > Thiocyanate-remediating >... | reverse complement strand
TGTTCTGGCGGTCATGGGCATCGGGGAAATGGGCTGGCGGGCCGGTTCCGACACCCGCGCCATTCTCGGCGCGTTAATTAAGACCATTCTGATCGTTTGCCTACTGGCGGGCTATCCGTCCGCCATGAACCAGGGCCAGCGGGCTTTCGCGGAAATGCGCAGCAAATTCACCGACGCCCGCAATGCCAAGTTTGTCCAGCTTCTCCGCTCACGCATCGAGAATCAGCCCTCGGACTCGTGGACAGACTTGGGAAAGGTCGTACCTGCCGCCATCGGCATGTTTTTCCAAGGCATCGGAAGTTTCATGCTGATCGTCCTGGTCTTTTTCCAAAACTTTGCCATCGCCGGTCTGATTGCGGTTTCTCCGCTTTTGCTGGGATTCCTCTTCCTTTCCTATACGCAGTCGCTCGGGATTCAGTTCTGTATCACGTCGCTAACCGTCCTGCTGTGGCATGTCGCTATCTGCCTTGTTGATATCGTGATTGTCGCCATCAGCGATTTGCTTTTCGCGCCGATCACCACGGGCGGAATCGTTCAAACAGGGCCAAATCTCATCATGGTTCAGAACTGGTTGATGTTCCCGTTTATCATGGCGTTTGCCGCCATCATCACGGTGTTCTTTTACCTCTCGGTGCCCTTCGTGGCGGGGGCGATCATGAAAGGACTGAGCGGCACCACCGCCGCCTTACAAGCCGGGGTTCAGGGAACCATGCAAGCCGCAGGGCTGGCCGTGGGTGCGGGGCTGACCGCTGCCGGAGCCGCTGCCACGTTGGGCGGTTCCGCCGCCGTGCAAGGTGCGCTGGCCGGAACTCAAGCCGCCACCGGAGCTGCCGGTGCGGCCAGCCGCATCGCGAGCGATATTTCGGGCTCCGTCAGCGGAGGGTCGGACGTTCCTCCTCCGCCGCCCGTTCCTTCCAGCTCGTCGGGCGAAGGCAGTTCAGTTGCCAACCCGGACAACCCCGCCATGGTGGCGCACCAGACCGCTCTAGACGCCTTCGCCGTGGTGGACAATGACCGTGGCACCGTCTCCCACCATAAGGGCTCCCTTGCCACACCTCATGCCGCACAAGCGGCCTTCAATTCCCATTCCGCCAAGGCTCAGCCTTTGGCTCCGGATTCGCCGCTCGCCACTCGTAATTTCTAATCCACTCCCATGAAACTATCCGCCGTTTCCTCCATCACCAACAACCTGATCGCCGCCCGCTTCTGGATGGCTCTCGCCATCCTCGCAGTCGCCTTCGCCGTTGCCTCGCCGTTCCTGACCATCGCGGCCATGAAGCAAAAGGAGAAGGTCGTCATCCTCGATCCCGGTGGGACGCTGATCTATGCACCGCTTCTCGGCTTCGAGGAGGCAGGTAATCTCCATGCCTACCATGTCCGGCTCGCGTGCCTGGCTCTCCTTCAACGCAATCCCGTTGGGCCGGATTTGTCCGACCTCTTGAAGAGAATTTACCTCGAGGATCCCGCCCGAAGAAGAGCTGCCGCGCTCTACAAGGCGCAGAACCCGGAATTCAAGGAAAAGCAGATCCATCAAAAGGTCGAAGTCACCAAGATCGACATCCTTGACACCCGCAAAATCAATGACGGTGCCGGGAAATCGTACGAAGCCGTCAGCGTGCGGGCCGAGGGCAATCTCATCCGCACCGGCACGGTCAACAAACTGGAATTCCGCGAGCCCGTGAAATTCCAGGTCGAATTCCTCTTCATCCGCAACCCCGACCTGCTGGGCAACGGGCGTCTCCCACTCGTCGTACAGGACTTCAAATACACCGAACAGCCTCTATGAAATACCTCGTCCTCTCATTGCTTCTCGCGGCCACGGCTTATGCCGGGCCCATCACCCAAAAGCCGCTCGATGAATTTGTCATCTATGACATTCCCGTCGCTTCGAGGACCGGCACGACCACCGTCATGTTCCCTGCGGAGATCTCGGGGCTCTTTGCCAAATCTGTCGCGGCTCAGGAACAGGAGAATGCGGGCTTCCTCATCTCGTTCACTCCGGGAAACTTCTATTTCACCATCCGGGCGTTGAAGCAGGACGCCGAAGATCACCTCACGGTCATCTTCAATCGGAAGGCTTACGTTCTTCACCTGACCGCCTCGGAAAAGCCCTTCTACAACGTCACGTTCTATCAGGACGAACGAAAGGGTAAGGACGGAGGCCGAGCAGCCATTGTGCCGGAACGGCTCCTTTCCTTGATGGACAAGGCCAAGGCTTATCCGCTCTTTGAGGCCAATCACCCGGACGCTCTGGCCGGTGTGCTGCATGCTGCCCCAGATATCACCAATTACTATGACGGCTTCAACGTCCGTATCCGCGATGTCTGGCGCTTCGAACAAGACGACACGCTGATTTTTCGGGTGGAGTTTGAGAACACTTCCGACCGCACAGTTTATTACAAACCGCAGGACTTGGCCGTGCGGCTCGATGAGCGGATTTATACGCAATCGTTGGCGGATGCCTCCGGCGTCATGCCTCCCAAATCGGTGACACCCGCCTTTTTTGCCATCACCGGAAACGGACAGGGTGGCCGCAACAATCTCGACCCCGACAACAAATGGAACGTGCTCGTCATTCGTGCCGGTTCCCAAACCGCAACTCTCACTCCCGACTTCAAATGAACCTTCGCACTGTCTTCACCGAATTGTTCCAGAAGCCCACAGGGCGGCTCGCGCTCTTCCTGCTGGCTGGTGCGGTAATCCTCGCCTTCGTCCTGATGGGAAAGAGTTCCCGAAGCGCGGAACCGGTCAATCCACCTGTCCCGTCCCAAGCTACCATGGCGAAAGGATATTCCTTCTCGGAAGAAATTCCGACGCCGACCCGTGCCCAGCCACCGGCCACGCCGCGCGCCGTGGCAGAAAACGGCACAGCCCGGCCCGTCTCGACTCCGAAACCCCCGCCTCCAATTCCTCAGGCGATTTTCGCCACCAAGGAAGCAGCCCGCAGTGAGAACTATCTGCCCTTCGGTCGTCTGCTTCGATGCGAACTGGTCAATACGGTGGATTCCACCAACATCGAAACGCCTATTATCGGACTCATTACCGAGGACGTTTGGCACGACGGACGGTTGATCATTACCGCTGGCACGGAGGTTCACGGAATTGCGCAGAAGACGGCCGCCCGCGAACGCATCGGCTCGGAACGCAAATGGATGCTGGTCTTTCAGGATGGCCGGGAAATGCCGCTCTCGGGGACGGTGCTCGATTACGCCCCTGACGGTACAAATGCCGACCGATGGAGTGAGACAGACGGTTCCGCGGGGCTGCGCGGCTACATGATTGCCGCCGACAAATACGCCGAGGCCAAGGCCGTTTTGGCCGCCATGATTTCAGCCGGAGCCGGTGCTTTCCCTCAGATGACCAATATCATCTCGCCACTGACCGGAGGCGTCACCCAGGTGCAGGGGGGCGGTTATCAAGACGCCATTGCCGCCGGTATCCAGGCGGGCGGGCAAATCTACTCTCAGCGCCTCCTCGAAGGCCTCGACAAGGAACCCTACTACGTCCGCGTTCCAGCCGGGACCCTCTTTTACCTCTACGTCACCCAAACGGTGGACATCGCCAAAGCCACCACCGGCCTTACCTCCACCACCCCAACCAACCCATGAAATACCTCATCTCCATCCTCGCCCTGTCTGTTTGCGCGGGCTGTGCCACGCGCAAGGAACCCGTTACCAAATCCGTGGCTGTCGTTCCCGGTACGAGTATTTCCGCGAAGAGGTTGCCCACCGTCCGCACCCCGGAAACGGTTAAGGCCTATCCGGTGGGCCGGTACACCGATCCGAACTACCCGGACGAGATGCACGAACGGCACACCGTTTATCGCCGGGAGCAATCGCCGGATTGGAACTATCTGCCCGATCCGCCGATGGCTTTGCCTCTCGGCCCGACCGTGGCGGGTTCCCACCCGTCGCCATCCTACTACGCGAAGGCTGAAGGGGAATTGAATGCGCAGCAGCGGGCCTACGCGGATGCCTTGCAGGAGCAGAACCGTGCTATGAAAAAGCGCATTGAATCCTTGCAGCAGGAGGCGGGCAAGGTGCAGGGGCTCGAAAAGGAAATCGACCGGCTGAAAAAGCAGATCGACGATACGCCGGAGCCTGCCGCCACTCCCACTCCCCGCCAGCCAGAGCCCGCCAAGACGGAGAACGATGATGTCTTTTCAGCCGTCGAACCCGAGCTGCCCACGTGGGAAGAGGGCGTTTCCGACCAGAGCCAGGACTTCCTGATCTCGCAAATGCGCCTCAATGACGAATTCGCCGCCGAGCTTGCTCAGGTGGAACAGCGCCAGCGGGCCGTGGTGGCTTTCTCACCCTTCGTTCACCGCAAGGAACTCGCCTCTCTCACCCAATAATCACATGAACACACCCAAACCCGCCAACGTCACAGTCACCCTCGACGAAGATACTTTTGCGATCTTCAAGGAGGCTTCAGAAATCGTCGAAAACGCCGGGATTCGCGTTCCGACCGCTCATCTCGTCCAAACCATGCTGAACGCCGAGAGTCAGCGGCTCAGCCCCCGCAAGGTAGCCCAGCGTTTTCTCAAATCCATCATTCAGCAAATCGGTGGCCTGCGCGGAAACACAGCCCTCGATGACGAGGACGATGATAAGGTTCCGGCGCTCAAAACCGCCTCCGCCAAGGCCTGAGTTTTCCATCGAACCCGTTGACCAGCACGGTTACGGGGCCACCAGGCCGAAACACCGTGCGCCACAATGCAATTACATATGGCAATCGCATCCCCAAAAAAGAAAGAAGAGCTGGCAAAGCAGTTCAAGGTGAACCCCGAAGTCAACGCCAAGCTGGACGCCTTCATGAAAGCCGAACCGGACCTGGTCCAGTACGTCAAGGACCTGCCACGCGAACAGCTCGAGCGAAAGTTCCTGCTTCGCAAGATGAAGGATCAGGAACAGAAGGAAGGGTACACCGCGAAGGTGAAGACTTGGCTGGCCAAGCCGGAACAGGCCGACCTGGTGAAAAGCATCAAATCCACCATCAGCCCGAACATGGCGCAGGAGCGTCAGGAGCAGGCTTTGGTCACAGCGGCCAAAAACCATATTCGCAACGCCGGGATCAAACTTGGCTGACTTCCTCGGGCGCGTCGGTCGGCCTGCGGTCGGCGCGCCTCCATTCATTCGTGTATGCGTCCCACCTCTCCAAAGTGCCGGTTTAGCCAGGCTCCATTGGCTTTTCTGAGCGAGGTTCGTTCCGAACAACGTGCGTCTGCTGGGAGGAATGAAATACAGTCCGCTGAAGACCGCGGATTCATTGATGCGAAGGAAGCGGCGACGTTCCTCGGTATCCCTTTGCGCTCCCTTCACCAGTATGTCCAGCAGGGACTGCTTCCAAGTTACAAGCTGGGCCGGCATCGCCTTTTTCGTCGCCAAGAGTTGCTCAATGTCCTCCAAGCTACAAACAAGGCAACCCGAGAAGAAATTTTAAGATAACGTTAGCCCCTTATTATAAATTGTTTACGAACTTTTTTTGCCCGAGATACAGGCATCGGACATCATATGTCCGATGCCTTTCGGTATATTTCCGAAATGGCTCTTTTCACTATGACGGATTTCCGTTTAACTCATCCCCTGCTCCGCCTTGACAGACGCCTGACTGTTGTTGCCGAACCTGTCTCTGGTTCGTTTTTCATGGCGTTTTGCTCCCATTTTCGCGACAGTTATTCACAGGTTATTCACACTTCCCAACAATGAACGGCGCACTCCACACAATTGGCCTTTTGCCGAAAAGCGGCAAAGCAGGGGTGTCTGTTCCTGGCCTTGTTCCTGTATCGGCCTCTGAAAAACTCGTTCGTGTCGATGAACAGGCCGCTCTCTTGCAGGCTCTAGGCATCGGTGACATTGATTACATCTTCTTTCGCCGCTTTTCAGATCAGCGATCCTCCCAGGTAGCAGCTTACGTCATTGACAACAGCGACGAACGCTTTAATCACGAGCAGCTCGCCGAAATTCATAAAAAGCTTTGGCTCAACGGTAGTGCACCGCTCTTGTACGTGGGATGGGAAACTCGCGTTGACATTCTGAGCTGCGCGAGAGGCCCCGATTTTTGGCAGGATACAGGCACTTCCCGTTATCAACCGGCCGAGCAAATTGAAGTTGCCGCTCAGGTCTCTTCGGCTCTTCTCCAAAAGCAGCAACGATTTTCCGCCTTTCGCCTGAGCGATGGTTCTTTCTGGGATAACCCTGAAAACTCTCATTTCGCCGATGCGGAAAAGGCTGCCCATCGCCGCCTAATCAATGCCGTTGTCGAAACCGATCAGGAATTGGACGGGAAAGCCAACCCCCTTCTGAGACGGCTTTTATTGCTCACTGTCCTCATCAAGTATCTAGATGACCGAGGCGTATTTCCCGCAAATTGGTTCGCGCAGTTCCACCGCGGCGCAACGACATTTTTCGACATTCTGCAGCAGGGGTCGCCCGACGAATTGCGCGAACTCCTGGGCCGACTCGAGCGCAAGTTTAATGGGGATGCTTTTGCCCTCCCGGAGGATGTGCAGCAATTGACAACCAAATCGCTTCGCAGTTTTGCGGATTTGGTAGAAGCAAAAACCCTGCGTAGCCAGCGGTATCTGTGGGAGCAATTTTCATTCCGTTATCTGCCCGTTGAGGTTCTCAGCCATTTGTATCAGAGATTTGCCCAGTCCGGGGTGGGCGCTGTTTTTACACCTCCCTTCGTTGCCGGTCTGATGCTCGATTACGCCATGCCTTATGCGTCTCTCACCGGGCATGAGCGTATTCTCGATCCGACTTGCGGCTCTGGAGTGTTTCTCGTGGGCGCCTTTCGAAAATTGGTTCATTTCTGGCGAAGCAAGAATCACTGGAAACAGCCGGATGTCCCTACGCTTAAAGCCATTCTCAAGAAAAGCATCTTCGGTGTCGAATTGCAGGAAGAAGCCGCACACCTGACGATTTTCAATCTTGCCCTGGCTATCTGCGACGCCCTTCAACCCAACGTTATCTGGAAGGATTTGCGGTTTGAAAAGCTTCTCGGCTCTAACATATTGACCGGCGATCTTTTCAGCCATCTCCAGAAACTGGCCCCCGCGACTGGCTCACCAGAGGAGGGCTTCGATATCATTCTAGGAAATCCGCCCTTCATGTCGAAGTTCAGTGAGGCAGCGAATCAGATCAACAAGATATCGACAGAAGGCCGAGTGAGGGTTCCAGACAATCAAATGGCCTATCTTATCGCAGAACAAGCCATGCCTTTATTGCGCAATAAAGGCCATTTGTGCCTTCTGCAACCGTCGGGTTTTCTCTACAATGAAAAGGCAAAACCTTTTCAAAAAGCTTTCCTATCACGCTATAAATTGGAGGCGATTCTTGATTTTACCTCCATTCGGAAACTCTACGATGGAGCTGATCCAAAAACTCTGGCTCTTCTCGCTAGAAAACAAAAACCGGAATCCTCACATTCAATTTATCATCTCACGTTTCGCCGCACGTTCAGCGTGCAGGAACGCATTGGATTTGAATTGGACCATTACGACCGCCATGCCACCAGACAAGAATCAGCACAGCTAAATTCTTGGATATGGAGAGTCAATTTAGTAGGCGGCGGTCGCTTATACCAGTTAGCCGATCGTCTCCATCAAATGCCAACTTTGCAGGATTTTATTTCCGAAAAGGGCTGGAATGCAGGTGAAGGATTCATCGTTGGAGAAGGAGAACAACGACCCGCCCCATGGCTTACGGGAAAAAGGCTTCTTCCAACGAACGCATTATTGGAAACCGGCATCGATCATCAACAACTTTCAAAGGTTTCAGAGACTCTCTTTACAGCTCCAAGAACACCCGTGCGCTACGAACCTCCATTGGTTTTAATCAAGGAGCACGAAAGTTTGCCATGCGCTTTTTGGAATAGCGGCTCTCTTGGATATAAACACAAAATTGTTGGCATTCATGCGGACCCAAAAGACGAACGAAAATTAAGAGATTTCTACAACGAATTTTTGAATCACCGCCAAGTCTTGAGGGCCTTCTGCATTCTTTTTGGAACCCAAGCGCTTGTAGGGAAAGCCACTGCTATTCTTAAGCGAGATATTGAGGTTCTTCCTTGGCCGAAGGGTGGAGCAAAATGGAATCTCAGTCGTTGGGAACAGATCCTGTGTGAAGATGTCGTGCAATACATGGCTGAATATGTTCGCCTTGGCCAGAATTCGCCGCTTCTAAAAACAAAAGTCACCCAGGCACACTTGGATGACTATGCTGATATCTTTACCGAGCTGCTCGGCTCTGTTTATTCAAATCTAAGATCTTCGGGATCGCTTATTGCGGATGGCATATCGTTTCAAGCGTTTTGCTTCGGAAACTCTCCCGAAATTGATCTTCCGAAAGACATAACGGACTCGCTTAGTAAACTGATCTATATTCAGAATGGAGAAGCCCTCAGAACCGTTCGCGTCCTTCGCTTTTATGATAAAAACGTCATTTTAATCATTAAGCCGGACAGGCTAAGATATTGGATCCGCTCGACGGCTATTCGAGATGCCGACGAAACCCTAACCGATCTTAGATCCCAGGGCTTTTAATGTTCGATACGTCATCAAATTCGATTCCCGTGGTTGGCCGCATTAGTAGCGGCGTCGTGCCTAATACGTTAATTCGTCGCACCCTTGAATTCGTGCAAAACGAACTCCCTGGATGGAGAGACGATCCCCTTCGTCCGAGAGAAGATTCCGAAGAGAAACTCAATTCCCAACTCTGCAAATATCTGAATGTTGCAAGCGGGCAGCGATTTCCCATGGTGTATTTTCATCACGAGGAAAAACAAACGTTGAACCGAAGGGTCGACCTGTCGGCGCTGCCTCGTGAGTCTCAATTCATTGGAACAAATTTCCATTCAATTTATGACCCGATTGCGGTCTTTGAAGGAAAGCGACTGCCTGCTCCCTGTGGCTCCTCTTTACGTCAGCAAGAGTATGTCACCGGCGGAGGGAATCGGTCCGGTGGAATTCAAAGATTCAAACTCGGCTTGCATGGAGCGAAGCACAGAATTGCTGCGATCGTCGGATATCTTCAGGAAGGGGATGCCAGCCATTGGATTAACACCATCAATGGCTGGATTGTTGGCCTCAATTCTGAATCGGCGGAGGAAAGGTGGACCGCAGAAGAACAGTTGTCCCACGTGCTGAATGACCTCGAACGAGGATTATCAGTTTGTTCATCGCAACACCGTCGTTCAGGGGATGTTGTCAGTGAAACAATTGATCTCCAACATCTTTGGATTAAAATGTAAGGCTTTGGGGACTTCCTTGCCCTAGCAATGGCCACGACCGCCCTCCGCTGAATTACGATTTTCGATCGGACTCAGGTTCTCGCGTAGAAGCCGAGGTTTCTTCCAAGGTTGCCAATCGCTCCTTGTCGGGCCGGGCTCCAAACCAATCTTTAGCCTCTTCCCCCGTGGCCAACTCCCGATAGTGCTCAAAAATCATACGTGGACTGTTTCCGGCTTCCAGAGCCACTTCAGCGGCATTTTTTAGAATGGCCATCCGATAGGTGATGAAGGAGTGCCGCAGGCCATTGTGGACGATCTTGACCAATGGTTTGCCCATTTTATCGGTGATGGCATCCACTGCCTTCTTGAATTGCGTGGCAATCGCAAACTCATCGTGGACACCCACCAAAACTCGCCCCGACTCCTTGCGCATGGGGGCCAGCCACTCCGCCAAAACCGGAAGGATCGGCGCGAGACGACGGCTGGCCGTCTTCGACTTGGACGCCTTGATCTCAATGACTTTTTGCCCAAAGCGAACCTCTGTCCACTCCAGCCGCACAATTTCCGCCGTTCTGAGGCCCGCAAAGGCTCCAATCGCCACAAAAGGCGTAAGGCGTGGCTCGATCTTGAAAAGCAGCGTGTGGAGCTTTTCTGGCGTGTAAATCCCGATCTCGCCACCCTTACCGTCATACCGCTTGGAAAACTCGGCTTCGGTCTGAACCCCGCGCGGCAAATACCCTTCCTCGCGGGCGTAGGAAAGCAGTGTAGCCAGGGAGGAACGGTAATTATTTTTCGTCCTCCCGCTGGTGTGCTTCATTTCCTTGAGCCAGAGATTGATGTCAGTGGCATGAAGGTCCGCCACGTTCCCGGAGAAGGTCTCCTTCGCCTTGTTCAAACGGGCCTGCATATCCAGCCGGTAACGTCGGGATTTCTTCTGTTCCTCAATGTTCTCCAAGAACAACTTCACCAGATCGCCAAACTTGATCGAGGGGAGTCGTGCCTTATTTCGCTCTGCCAAAAAATACTTCACCGCTTCCGTCAGGGTGCCATCTCCATCGAGCAGTGTGTATGCCTCAGCAAATTGACGAGCGGCTTCCGTCAGCGACACCCGGGTGGGCTGGAGGATCTCCACCGCTTCATTGACCGCGGCCGTTTGTTTTGGCGTGAACACGGCAATATGAGCGGTTCCGTCCGCAAGTTCCTCGATCAGTTCCTTGGCCCTTGTCCGGCCCGCTTCGAGCGATGCGACCCGCTCACGGTCACGCTTTCCCGCCTTATAGAATGAAAGTTGGTAGCTATCGACCCCGCGAATGGGGCTGTAATAAATGGGGATTTTGATACCCTTCCCCTCGATGGTTTCCACCGGCCCACGCTTCACTTTTGCGACTTTGGAGGACATAAATACATGATATTTGTCCTGCATCTGTCCTGCAAGGGCATTTTTAGGCCATTTACCTAGGTAAAACTTACGTTTTCGAGTCCCGTCGGTCACCCCATTTTTTCCGAGGTAAAATCATCCGGCTCTCCGCCAAAAAATGGGGATGAGGTCATTTGTTGCTCTGTTGAAAAGACTTCCTTGGGAGGGAGTAGGACAGGATGCAGAAGGCGGCTTCCTGGATCATGGCAGCGTTCGTTTTACTGCTGAGCCTGTCTCCCATCATTCGCTTGAAGCCGCTAAAGAAGCTTTCGAAAAGACTTGTCTGCTAATGCCGCTGGCTTGCTCACACTTTGGCAATAAGCTTCAGTCTGCTTCGCCATGAATATCCAATTTCGCTCGCAGAATCCTGATGAGCGTATTTTGTCGAATTTTGCCGCCACCCCTTTCACCATCACAATTGGCGAGGAGACTTTTCAATGCGCCTCAGTGGAGGGATTCTGGCAGGGGCTTAAGTCAAAGGGAGACATGCGAAAGCACATCTTTATGCAGTCGGGGTTGGCGGCCAAAAAGGCGGGAGGGGGCAAAAAGTCGGATTACTTCGAAATCGGCGGACGCAAGTATCGAGTGGGCGGCCAGGACCATGAAGAACTTATCCGCGAAGCCATCAGGCAGAAAATCCTGCAAAATCCCCGCGCTGCGGATGCCCTGCGCCGCAGTGAAGGAACCATCACCCATAAAGTGGGCGGCCACGCCAAGCCCATCTTCAAGATGGAGAAAATGCTGATGGCTGTTCGACGGGAGCTTTTCGGTCACTAGGCAACGTGCGGAAAAACGGCTTCCCGTCCGGCCCGGGAAGCCTCCCCGTGCGTATTCCCTCAAGCGCGTTCCGGACAGTTCACCCCAGTTCGAAGGTCGTTACGCCAAAAATCTGCCGCCACGGGAGATCTGGCGCAGAGCCGCGAACCATCCGAGCGCAGCCAAACACCTCTCTGAAGCCATGCCTCGCCGCCAAAGCCTGCGCGTCCGGATTCACCTCGGGAATATCAAGAAAGAGAGGGCTGTCCGCAGCATGATGAGATAACGCGCAAAATATCTCCTCCGCGATCTCCTCGCTCTCGGCGAAAAGAGGTCCAATCTTGAAGCCTCTCAGGCAAGGCCTCACCACGCCGATGCCAAGAATCTCCCCCTGCGAGATGCTGGCAAGACCAAGCCCTCCCTCCGGGGATATCCAGCGTCGCAGAAACTCCTGCCTGGGAACTCCGAAGAAGCGAGCGTCAAAGTTCGCCAGGTGATCCTGCGGGATCTCCCGCAGGTCTCGGAGCCCGCAGTTCACCTCGCCCGCGATGCCCTTACCCTCCATGCGCAAGTTGCGATGGAGGAAAACGAATCCGCTTCTCGCATAATACGGCTGCATGGTGAAGACACCGTCCAAAGCCATCGGGGCATCCGGTTCCAGCCTCGCGGAAAGCTTTCCGATAAAGAATTCCCAAAACTGCGTTCCCCATCCTCGCCCACGCCATTCCGGTTTCACAATGAACAGGCCGACAAACCCCAATCGCCCCGCGTAGGAAACGATGGAGGCCGTCCCGATGAGCTCTCCATCCAGGAACATTCCATAGAACCCCGAGGGATCAGCCGCCCAGAATGCATCGGCGTCATGATGCCCGGGGTTCCACCATTCGGCGGCAGCCCAGGAAATCGCAGTGGAAAATTCATCGCGCGTCAGCAGCCGAAAAAGGGGGATATCACTCACGGATGTTGCCTCTCGATTATCCTACCATCCCGGGCGGAAGGTGACAATATCCGCGCCCCCTTTTGCCTTCAGGACGACGGGGAGCCGATCTCACGATCCCTCGTCAGCCGATCTCTGATCCGGCGAGAAAGCTGAACGATGCGCAGTCTGGCTTCCAAAAACGTACGAAGCCCCCAGCGCAGGGGCTCGGTCATCGGGCTGAGAGACAGGGTCTGCCCCAACGCGCGCATGGTCGGGCCAGCGTAGGATTCCACCACCCAGAGTTCCCGCCGTGACAGCCCCTGTCTCCATGTCCCGACATTTGTCTTTCCCAGCGGGCTCCTCGTTTTCACGTGGATCTGGTTTTCCCAGGGAGCTGTCTCTTTTTCTGCGGTGTGGTGAAATTCCAGCATCTCCGGATGATAACTCTCGCCAAGAAAATCACAGATCAAGCGAAGGTGCTTTTCGGGTTCGGATACCAGTGCCTCGTAACTCAGCTCAAGGTAATGGTCGGAACCAAAGTCTCTCCCCGCCCTCGACGCCAGTGTCATGCCGACCCATTGCCGAACGATCCGCTGAATATCACCCTCGCACCAACCGCCATTGCGCATGGAGAGGCAAGTATCCCGCGCGTCGCGGAAGAGATGAATGAACTTTGCCGACGGAAACACCTGCCGCAGCTTCGTCACATAGTAGGAGTACTTCGGAGTTTTGTCGCCCCAGCGCATCTTCCCTGCCATTCCGGCGCAGTCAATAAATACCTTGTCCACAAGCGAGGCCAGATCGGTAACGCCACGGTGAAATATCGCCTGCCGCAACACCTCGGCTTCACACTCCCAGTCATTCCAACGCGAGTGGCCGGAAATCATCTGGAAAGCCTGCTCCTTTTGCTCCTCCGTGAGCGGCCCGTTCAGCGGCAACGTATCGAGCAGGGGGATCAGGAACCAGGATTCCCTGGGCACCCGCAGCCTCGGGTGCATGTTGATCATCAACCTCAGTACAGTGGTTCCAGAGCGCCCGGAACCCACGATGAAGAAAGGTCCCTCACCCATCCTGCGAGATTCGGATGCGGCCTCCCTTTGCGGCAGATCGACAAAACAAAGATACAGATTTCATTTTTCTCATAAACCCTCCTAAACGGGAATCGTTTCAAAAAAAATTCCGCTCTAGTAGTGTAGCTGCTCTCCCTCGGAGAACCTGCTTTTGGACAAAGCTTGTCAGCAGGTTTCATGCCTTCCGGCCAGCATGCGCGAACCTCTCACAAAAAGCATCCGGTTGCGTCTCTGAAAGAACGCGGCCTTCAAGTCGATCGGCAAGTCAATACAGTTCCCCTGGTTCCACCAGACTGGGCGAAAAGCGGACTGACGTTTTTCCATCCGGCCCCTGTCTTGCCTTCGCCCCGGGGTTCGGTGCCGGATCTTCATGGATTCGCCATTCTCCAGTATGAACAAGATCGTCAGGACAAATCCGTGCCTTCAGGAAACCGGATGATACCTTGAATTCCCCTCAACTTCTCCCCATATGAAAGCTCTCTCCCATCTCGGATATGGTGCGCTTGCATTGATCCTGTTTTGCACGAACAGCGCAAAATCGCATGCCGCCGACCCATCGCTGCATAAGACAGAACAGGACGCCGTGGTCATCGGCTTCGATACAGGCGATTGGAAGGGGGCCGACCTATCGACGGAACAGGTCAAGGTCGGAACGCACTCCGCCCTATGGATAGATCACCTGGCCAACGAGTCCGTGACCTCTTCAAAAATCCCGCATGACTGGACGGGCTATGACGGGCTGCGGTTGTGGATTTTTAACGCCGGGCAGTCGCCGGTCTCCTTCATGCTCGTCCTGGTCTCACAGAAGGACCGCAGCACCTTCTCGTACTACTCTCACCGGGTGACCGTCGATTGGGACGGATGGAAGGAGGTCAGCATTCCTTTCACCGCATTCGAACCCAATCGCGATCCCGCAGGTTGGAACAAGATCGACTCCGTCCTGTTCACGTCCAAGGGCTGGGCGCTCAAGCCCAGCGCGGAAGCCTCCCTTTATCTGGATGCGCTGACCCTCACAAAAGCCGCGCCATAACCGCAGTTAGGGCTGCTTCGAAAACGAATAATCGAAAAAGCCAAACTCGAAGCTCCAGTTGTTGGCATGATCCAGCACGACCACGCTCTCATGATCAAAGGGGATCTGGTAACGCTCCCAACGGCCCGAACCAATCGTCTCCTTTTTGAAAGTCTGGCCGCCCTTGAGGATTTCGAGTTGGAAATCGCCTCGCGGGTCGTTACGCACCTTCAATCTCAGGACTCCCTTGTTATTGCTTGTGATGGCTGAGAAATCAATCTGGGCGGGCTTTTCCCTGGAAAATGGCTCAAGCATGATCACGTCGGACTCGTTCCAAAGACGTTTATATACCGGCGGCACGTGACTCTCATCCCTCACTCCGCCGATTACCTTATCGTCCATCTGGGGAAGGAGCGTCGATCCGCTGGAGATTACCAGCATCGGATCGGTAACACTTCGCTTGGTGAAATCCACATCCTGCGCAGGAAGCATGGAAGTCAAAAGCACGGACAACGCGAACAGCGGGAGGGCGAATATTTTCATAAGTCTGCAGATTCTCAGATAATGGGAATGCTTAGATTGCCGCCTTGAAACAAGACAAAACTTCCCCCAGGCAGCCCCATTCTCGGCAAGGCAGCCCCTTTTGCGCCTACAGATGTCTTTCGTTTGCCGGACAAGGTCGCCAATATATTCCTCCGCCATGGACAACATACCTCAGGAAACCTCCGGGAGATCATTGGAAAGCCCAATCCATCCGGGTACGCGCATCGGGCATGTCCACCTCAAGGTCGCCGACCTTGATCGCGCCATCCACTTCTACCAGGATGTCCTCGGCTTTCAGGTGACCCAGCGTTACGGGCGGCAGGCGGCGTTTCTCGCGGCAGGCGGGTATCATCATCACATCGGACTCAATACGTGGGAGAGCCAGGGAGGTCATCCTCCCGCCCCCGGAACGACGGGACTTTTCCATCTCGCCATTCTCTATCCCACCCGAGCCGAGCTTGCTGATGCCCTGCAGCGATTGATCCGGGCAGGTATTCCTCTCGATGGGGCATCGGATCACGGAGTCAGCGAAGCTCTTTATCTCCGCGATCCGGATGAGAACGGCGTTGAGCTTTATTGGGACAAACCCCAGGAGGCCTGGCCCCGCACCCCTGACGGCGGATTGGCTATGTATACGAAGCCGCTGGATCTGAAAAATCTCCTGGCCGAGCAACGGTAATCGGAGCCAGCCCTCCTGGCCCCGCCGCGCCGAGAAACGCGTCCTCTTATTTCCCAGTCACGGCCGGGGTGGGTTCCGCGTTGATCGCATCGCCCTCCTGCAGCATCGCATTGGGATTGAGGATCACGGGCGTCTGGGCCGAGATCGCATCCGACATCACCTCGACATTGCGGCCAAAGTTTCGCCCGGGCATCACCTTGACGAAGCGCACCTTTCCACCGTCGGCGATCGCCACCAGGTTGCGGCCCTCCCGGGAGATCAGCGCATTGGTCGGCACCAGGAAGGTATTGGGCAAAGGCGTCACGTCGAATGTCGCGGTACCCGTCAAGCCTGCGGGAAGCGCCTTGTCCTTGTTATCGATCATCAGCTCGACGCGCATTGTTCCGCTGGCCGTGTCGAAGACCCGGCTGACATGCGCCAGTTTCGCCGTGAAGGTCCGTCCCGGAAATTCGCGAAATTCCACAAGCGCCTCCTTTTCCTTGCCCAGCCGCAGGGCGAGATCCGGGCTGGCGTATACGGCGAAGCGCAGCGTATCGAGCCGGTCCAGCTGGTACAGCCAGCCCGTGGCGGGCGAGGCATCTCCCCGCACCAGATCGCCCCGGTCGAAATTCCGCGCGGAAATTACTCCGTCGAATGGAGCCGTCACCGTGGAAAACCGCTGTTGTTCCTCCAGCTTGGCGAGATCCGCCTCCGCCACCCGCACGGCAGCAGCCGTCTCATTGGCGCTGGTCTGCCGCTGCTCGGTTTCCTCCTTGGAGACGACCTGGGATTGCAGGAGACGGGTGGACCGCTCGGATAAGGACAATGCATTCAACGCCCTCGCCTTGACCTGTTCGACATTGGCCCGGGCCGCATCCACGGCGCGGTCCACCTCGGGCGCGGATACGACGGCCAGCACATCTCCGGCCTTGACCTCATCGCCGATCTCATACCGTCTCTCGCTGATGACGCCAGTCGCCCGGGTAAAGATCGTCGCGGACTCATAGGGCTCCGTGCGGCCCGGCACCTCGTACCGTGCAGCCTTGGTCGCAGGAACCGGCAGGGTTGTTTTGACTGCCACCGGCTCGGCGGCAATGGCCGTCGCTAGCAGGCACGAGACGGACAGGATGGTGACGAGTATCTTCATGAGCGGGCAAATTCTTCGGAGTCCTTGAGCAATTCGGAGCCGGCATCGACTTCCGGATTCTTCTTTCGGTCAAATCTCCTTCTCACCGCGGCAAAGACGACGGGGACAAGGAAAAGCGAGGCGCAGGTGCCAAAGATGAGTCCCCCGATGACGGCGCGGCCGAGCGGAGCGTTTTGCTCGCCGCCCTCGGCATGGCCGATGGCCATCGGAATGACGCCGAGGATCATCGCCGACGCTGTCATCAAGACCGGGCGCAACCGTGTCGTGGCGGCATCGATGGCGGCACGCAAAGCGGTAAGACCGTCGTCCGAACGCAGCTTGGCAAAGGTCGTCACCAGCACGCTGTTGGCCGTCGAGACGCCGACAACCATGATGATGCCCATGAGGGCGGGCACGCTCAGCGGCGTGCCAGTGAGCCACAAGAAAAAGAAGGCGCCGGAGATCGCGACAGGCAACCCGCTCACAGCCACAAAGGGCAGCGTCCAGGACTGGAAGTTCACCACCATCACCAAAAACACCAGGAGCGCCGCGAGCCCCAGCCCGCCGATCAGCTCGGAGTACGACGAGCGCATCAGCTCGGCCTGTCCGACCAGCTCGATCTTGTTGCCCGGCTTGAGCTTCGGACGCAGTTCGGTGATGATCTTCTCCAGGTCCCTCGTCACCGACCCAAGATCGCGGCCATGAGCATTGCCCACGATCGTAAAGACCGGCTGCATCATGCTTCGCGAGACCGTGGCGGGCGAGCGCTTCTCGACCACGGAGGCAAACGCCCGGAGAGGAATCCCCTGCCCACCTCCGGTCGACGGACGTACGACGAGATTCAGGATATCGTCGATCGAGTCGAGCTTGTCCGGCGGCGCGATGACCTGCACATCGTAGGATGATCCGGTCACGGGATCGGACCAGAAGTTGGGGTTCACTGTGCCGCCGGAGCCCAGCGCGGAAAGAATGGCACGCGACGCGTCCTGCTGGCTGATGCCAAATGTGGCCGCTCTCACGCGGTCGACCTGGATGGCGTAGCGAGGCTGATCGAGCACCTCGCGCAAGGTCACATCCACCACACCGGGGATCTCTGAGAACTGCTTCTTCAGGTCCTTCGCCACGGCCAGGTTGCCTGCACGGTCGCGCCCGATGACCCGTACTTCAAAAGTCGTCGGGGCGCCGGAAGACAACGTCTGGCTGGTCGCATCCGCTGGCTGAAAGAAAGCCTGCACATCGCCAAACTTCTCCTTGAGCATGGCGCGAATCTTTGTGACGTACGTCTCGCTCGGCGCGTGTTCGCCGTGAAGCTGGATCAAAATCTCACCGTCGGCGGAGCTGATCGCGGCACTCGGCACCCAGGCGAGATTGATCGGGTTCGGCGCACCGATATTCTCCACGATGAACTGGAGTTCGTCGGCCGGGATGAGCTTGCGGATTTCCCGTTGGATATCCGCCATTTCCTTCGCCGTGTCCTCAACACGGATGCCGCTGGGGATGCGGACAAAGAGGCGGATCAGCCCGGCATCAGTCGTCGGGAAGAATTCGCGGCCCGCCTGGGTTCCCCCCCACACACCCAGTGCCACAGCCACCCCGACCGGAATGAGCACGAGCGCCTTGCGCCGCATGAGAAAGGTGAGGACACCGCGCTGAAACGCGATGATTCGATCCAGGCCGCCCTCCACCACGCGGTGCGCACGCATCAGCGGGTCCGGCCCGCTGAGTCTTGCCTTTTCCTCCGCCTTCAGTTCGGAAGGCAGGATCAGGGACGCCAGCGTCGGCACCAGGGTGCGGGCGAGCATGTAACTGGCCAGCATGGCAAAGACCACCGCCATGGCGAGCGGGCGAAAAACATCGGCCGCCGTGCCGGTCAAAAGGAAGATCGGCAGGAAGACGATGCAGATGGAAATGGTCGAGACAAACTCGGGGAACGCCACCTCGCGCGCGCCGTCGAGGATGGCGGTATGCACATCCTTGCCGAGACCGATCTGGCGCTTGATGTTCTCGATCTCCACGAGCGCGTTGTCGACCAGGATGCCGATGGCCAGAGCGAGACCGCCCAGGGTCATCAGGTTGAAGGTCGCCCCGGCCAGGTTCAGACCGATGATCGAGCACAGCAGCGCGAGCGGGATGGAGGTCAGGACGATCAATGTCGAGCGCCAGGACCCAAGGAACAGCAGCACCACCATGGCTACCAGGCCACCTACCAGCAGGATCTCATGCTCCACGCCGTTCACCGCGGCGCGAACAAAGACCGACTGGTCAAAGATCGGCTCGATGCTCATCCCGGGAGGAGCCGACGCGCGGATCTCTGGCAATCTCGCCCGGATGCCGTCGATGATGTCGATGGTGGAGGCATTGCCGAGCTTCAGGATGGAAATCATCACCGCGTTACGCCCATCGAGGCGGGCGATATTGGTGGCCACAGCCTCGCCGTCGCGCACGTTGGCCACGTCGCGCAGGAGGACGGTGCGTCCGTCGACCGACCGCAGCGGGATATCGAGGAAGGCCTGCACCGTTTCCGGGCTGGCATTGATTTCCACCGGCAGTTCCCTGTCGCCCTCCCTCAGGGAACCGGAGGGCAGAGTGAGATTCTGCTGCCCGACGATGGCAGACACATCCGAGGCCGAAAGGTTGAAGGCGTGAAGTGCATCGGGATCGAGGTCGATCATGACCTGCCTCGCCGCGCCGCCATAGGGCAGCGAAATCCGCAGCCCCGGCACGCTCTGCAATTGACTGCGCAAAGCCAGCCGCGCGTAGTCAAACAACTGACCGCTGGAAAGCGTGTCCGAAGACATCACGAGTTGCACGATCGGAACACTCGACGGGCTCGTCCTGATGATCAGCGGAGGTGAGGTGCCCGGCGGCATGCGACGCAGGATCGTCTGGGAAACACTGGTCGCCTGGGACATGGCGGTGTTCATGTCCACGTAAGGCTGGAAAGTAAGGTTCACCAGACCGACACCATTGGACGTCTCGGAGCTTACCTCGATGAGATCGTCCACGTTGTTCATGATCGCGATCTCGGAGAACGACGTAATCTTCGCCGCCATCTCGGTCGGGTTCAGTCCCGTGTAGGTCCAGACGATCATGATCTCCGGGCTGTCGACCTTGGGCAGGATGTCCGTCGACATCCGGCGGGCCGACATCACGCCAAACAACAGGATGAGGATGGCCAGTACGGCAATCGTGTATTTGTACCGAAGCGCGAAGACGACAATCCACATAAGGTCAGTTCACCGGAGTTTCCCTGACCTTAACATCTCCGGAGCCCAAAAGTGTGTCAGGCGGAGACCTAAATTGTAACAAAGTCTGCCAACGCCGCGACAATGATACACCTTGTTACACTTTTTGAGATTTCTCCCGGCGATTTCCGAGTATCATCATAACGACCGTCATGCCGCCCGTCCTCCATATCGCCGTCGTCGACGATCATCGCGAGATTCGCGAACTACTCGTGAGATATCTCGGCGAACACGGCTACAAGGTCAGCGCAGCGGAAAATGCAGCGGGGTTTCGCCGGTTGCTTGAGTCCGGCATGCCGGACCTCGTCGTGCTGGATATCATGATGCCCGGAGACGACGGTCTCGTGCTCTGCCGGGAACTGCGGGCCAGATTTTCGGTTCCCATCATTTTTCTCACCGCGATGGCCGACGATACGGATCGCATCATTGGCCTTGAGATGGGGGCGGACGATTACCTGACCAAGCCCTTCAACCCACGCGAACTCCTCGCCCGCATCAAGGCCGTCCTGCGGCGCACGCAGAGCATGCCGCCGACTCGCGAGGCCGTGCAATCGGAGAAAATCACTTTCGGCCCGAAATCGCTGGATGTAAACCGCCGCGAGGTCGTCGGTCACGATGGGGTGGCCGTGCCGCTGAGCCACGCCGAGTTTCGCCTGCTGTGCGTCTTCCTCGAGCGTCCCGGCGTCATTCTTTCCCGCGATCAACTCCTTGACCTCACCTCCGGCCGCGTCGCGGAGGTCTGGGATCGCAGCATCGACAATCAGGTCAGCCGCCTCCGACGAAAGATCGAGGACGATCCCTCGCAGCCGGAGTTTATCAAAACCTGCTGGGGCGACGGATACCAATTCACAGCGGAGGTCTCCCGGTCATGAGACTCTGGCCCCGCACGCTCACCGGCCAGTTGATCCTCGTGCTGCTCCTGGCGCTGGCCATCTCCCAGGCCGTCACGCTGGTCATCTATCGGTTCGAGCGCGCCCGAGCCCTCCGCGTTGTCATCGGCGAGGAATGCCTCGGCCGCGCGGTCTCCGCCTTCCGCCTCGCGGAGGGCGTGCCTCCCGACCAGAGAAAGTCGGCGATCAAAACCATCGAGACCCCCCTCACCCGCTACTGGCTGAGCCGGGATCAGATTTCCTCCGAGGACTGGCAGAAACAGGCGCGCGACCATTTGCTGAAGCCCACTTCCGCAGCGGGCAACAACACCCCCACCGCCAGCATGTTTGTCCGCGAAACCATGCTAAACCACATTTCCGACGCCTCCTGGCGGGAATTGCCCGGCGGCACATGGCTGCTGCAGCAGCCCCTCCATATCCTCGATCTGCCAGCTTGGAACGGCTTCGGCTTCAAGATGCAGCTCGGCAATGGCGAGTACCTGAACATGATTTACGCCAAGCCAGAGTATCTCATGCAGTCCGCACTGACTCCCGGCTACTACACGGCGCTCATCATCACCGTGCTGATCTTTGCCGGTTCCGCGCTGCTCATTGCGCGGCGAATCGTGCGACCGCTCCGCCATCTGACCAAGTCCGCCGAGCGGCTGGGACGCGGCCATGAGGTGGAGATTCTCAAGGAGGAAGGCCCCGAGGACATCCGCTCAACCATCTCTGCCTTCAACCGCATGCAGGTCCGCCTGAATCGCTTTCTGACCGATCGCACTCGCATGCTGGCCGCCATCAGCCACGACCTGCGCACCCCCATCACCTCGCTCCGCCTGCGCACGGAGTTCATCGCGGATGAGGAAATGCGGCAGAAATTCAACGCCACCCTGGACGAAATGCAGAGCATGGCCGAGGCCTCACTCTCCTTCGCAAAATCGGAATCCACCGTGGAAGCCACCCGCGCGGTCGATCTCGACGCCTTGCTAGAGAGCATCTGCGATGATCTCACGGAAATGGGCTGCAAGGTCGATCTGACCAGCCCGGGCCGGCTCCCCTACAAATGCCGGTCCGATTCCCTCCGCCGCGCTCTGCGCAACATCATCGAGAACGCCGTCCGCTACGGCGAGTGCGCCCGCGTTTCCCTCCATCGCCATTCCGACCGCATCGACATCACGGTGGAGGATGATGGACCAGGCATTGCCGTTGCCGATCGCGAGCGTGTTTTCGAGCCATTCGTTCGTCTGGAAGGTTCTCGCAACCGCGATACCGGGGGCGTGGGCCTCGGCCTCTCCATCGCCCGCTCCATCATCCGCAACCACGGCGGCGAGATCACGCTGTCGCAGGGCAATAAAGGCCTGCGCGTCCTGATTCAACTGCCCCCGGTCTGCCCTAATCTGGCTTAGCCTTCGCCAAGCCTAATGACGCTAACACGGCAGTCTCTTGCTCTGGCGTTGCTTCAACAGCCTTTCCATCGCTGGAGATGGCGGCAACCTGCGGCTCGCCCGCCGAAATTCCTCGCCAGGGCAAGGACTCAAAGACGACAAAATCCCGCCCCTCCAGGGACAACAGGGATAGTCGAAAATACGCAAATTTCCCCAAAAACTCCGCCTTTCGGGAAAGCCGGATCTGACCAGACGGCACTCGCTCCAACTCCCCGCCATCGATTTTCAACCACCAACCCGGCCTTTCGGGAACACCCAGTTCCAGCCCGGTCGGGGTGGACTTCACACTCTGGAAATAGAAACTCAGCCATTCTGCAGCGGTACGCGGTTTGCTGGCCGATTGATTGCATTCTTTAATGATGTCCCGTCCGAAGTGGGCAGGGAGTGCCGCCAACATGACTCTATCGTAACCTCGATCGTACTCATCATCCTGCGGCAGAGTCCCAAAGCCGCAAGCTGAGCCGAGAGAATCGACCCCAAAACGGATCTGGAGCTCATTAGCTACCGCGCGTCTCTCACCGTTCTCCCCCTTCAGGGGAATTTCATAAATAAAGAACCGCCCTTTGGCCACATCCCACATTGCTGACGCATACCCAACGGGCCATCCCCATGGCGTAAGCCAGAATGCAGCCACCAGGATCACAAGTGCCCAGAACTTTCGAGCATCCGCACCGAGCCTTTCCCGAAACCTTCGTGAGAACGGAGCGATCAATAAGGCAAGAACCAAGGTCAGGGTAAGACATACCCCGCCAAGATAGATTAAGAACATTGGCGTCATCTGGTTCTTACCTGAAGGCGTTCGCCTCGCTATTCTTTGAGAAAACCAGGCGCCGCGTCTACGTTTCTCTTAATCTTAAGAAGAATACCGTCGCTGTCCCAGCCTCTTTTCCCGGCACGGAAAGGACGAGTACCGACCCGGGCGATAGCACGACCTCATCTGCCTGCCCCGCTTCCACGCCGTCAACCTTCAACCACAGGTCGCGCTTGTGTACTGGCTTGGTCCCGAGCGAAATTTTGGCTGCGGAGTCCGTCAAATTCGGAGCCTCCAGTACGATCTTATCATTTTCCACATGCGGCGTGATGGACACGATGGGAATCCCTTCCGCGGCCAGCGAGCGGCGGACGACGGCGCCGACGCTCGGAGTGAGGACACCACGCACCGGACGCTTCACGTCGAGCGGCAGCTCCTCCGGTTTGCCCGCATTCACAGGCTGCTTACAAGGCAGGAACATTCCTTCCATTCCCGATTCGCGAAGCGTCTCCACCGGGCAGGTGAAAGACTCAACGCTGATCTTGGGAGACTCGGCCTGGGCAGAAAACATCCCCGTCAGAAAACACAGCAAGGAGGCAGTCAATATGGCGCGGCGCTTCATAGTCCGCCCTTCGATTCGCTCAGGGTATTCGATACCTCGATAAGGTTGCCATCCGGGTCGCGAAAATAGACGGAGAGAATCGGGCCGCACGAGCCTGCCCGGACGACCGGCCCTTCGACGACATCGATGCCATGGGTCGCCAGCATCTGGAACAATCCTTCCACAGGTTCATCGGAGAGAAAACACAGGTCCGCCGATCCGGGCGTAGCGCAAGCCGCATTGGGCTGAAGCTCGCGACCGGCCTCATGCAGTTTGATCATCTGGGAACCAAAGGACAAGGCGTCGCGCCCTTCACCGATGGAAACAACCTTCATGCCGAGAACCTCGGAATAAAACCGGACGGTCCGGGGAATGTCCGCCACCGTTAGCACCAAATGATCGAGGTGAGAGATCATGAGTCAGCTTATTCCATTGTGGCATTCGCCACAAGCCGCCGCCACGGCATCCCTCATCGATACGTAGCATTCCCCAGTCCGTTTCCTGCGCTGCGCCCCCGGCGAAAAACAGGAGGATTGCAATCGAAGCGAAAGCCACCTAATTGCACCCGCGATGACAGAGACTCAGGCATTCGTTGCGCTCAATCTCCTTCCCGGCATGGGACCAGTCCGTGTGCGACGACTGCTGGCGCGGTTTGGCTCCGCCGGAGCCATCCTCTCCGCGAATGCCCGTGAGCTACGACAAGTCGAGGGAATCGGTTCCGAGACAGGAGATACCATCATCTCGTGGCAGGACCGGGTTGATCCGGCGAAAGAGCTGGAAAAAGTCGCCGCGTTCGGCGCGAGGATCGTGTCGCTGGCCGATCCCGAGTACCCGGAATCCCTGCGAGAACTGCACGACGCGCCCATATTACTCTACGTCTGGGGCGATCCCTCCGTCCTTGCCTCATCGCAACTGGGAGTCGTCGGCACGCGCAAGCCCTCCCACTATGCCGCCGAATGCGCGAAGAAGCTTTCCTACCAGCTTGCCTATGCGGGCATCACTGTCACCAGTGGACTTGCTCGCGGGGTGGACGCACTGGCCCACCAGGCCGCGATCGCCGCCCGCGGGCGCACAGTCGCGGTCTTGGGCAGCGGCCTGAACAATCTCTATCCGCCGGAAAATCGAGAACTGGCGGAAAAAATCGCCATCACTGGCGCGGTCGTCTCCGAATTTCCCATGGATACCAAGCCGGACCCCCGGCAGTTCCCGATGAGAAACCGGATCATCTCCGGCTTGTCTTTCGGCCTCCTCGTGGTCGAGGCGGGAACCAAAAGCGGTTCGCTCATCAGCGCCTCGCAGGCCACCGAGCAGGGGCGCTCCGTGTATGCCGTTCCGGGCCGCATCGACCAACCCAACGCCCTCGGTTCCAACCGCTTGATCCAGCAGGGAGCCAAGCTCGTCATGAGTGCGCAGGACATCCTCGACGACCTCGGTTTGCTCTTCTCCGAAACGCCTAAATTGACCAAGTCCGCACCGGCCATTTCCCTCAGTGGATCAGAAAAGACTGTCCATGAGGCACTTGGCGACGAAGAAACGACTATTGACGACCTGATCGCCAAATGCGGGTTGCCAACGCATGAGGTCTCTTCTACGTTGCTCGCCCTTGAAATGAGGCGGCTGGTCAAGCAACTCCCCGGTGGCCGCTTCGTAAAAATAAACTGACCATGCCCAAAACTCTCGTCATCGCCGAAAAGCCCAGCGTCGCCGCGGATCTCGCCCGTGCTCTCGGCAAAATCCCGAAGAAGGACGACCTCTTCGAGAACGACGAGTATGTCATTACCTCGGCCATCGGCCACCTCGTGGAGCTGTGCCTGCCCAACGAGATGGACAAGAAGCGGGGCAAGTGGTCCTTTGCCGCCCTGCCGATCATTCCCGAGGAATTCGACCTCAAGCCGATCGAGAAGACGCAATCGCGATTCAATCTCCTCAAGCGCCTCCTGAAGCGCTCCGACATCGATGTCGTCGTCAACGCCTGCGACGCCGGGCGCGAGGGTGAACTCATTTTCCATTACCTGGTCAAGCTGGCTGGCTCGAAGAAGCCGACCCAGCGCCTCTGGCTGCAAAGCATGACGCCCGAGGCCATCCGCGATGGCTTCTCGAAGCTCCGCGAGGGCGAGGAAATGCGCCCGCTGGCCGACGCCGCGGTCTGCCGCAGCGAAAGCGACTGGCTCGTGGGCATCAATGGCACCCGCGCCATGACGGCCTTTAACTCCAAGGGCGGCGGTTTCCAGCTCACCCCGGTGGGTCGCGTCCAGACCCCCACCCTCGCCATCCTGGCCGAGCGGGAGGTCAAGATTCGCGGCTTCAAGCCCCGCCCGTACTTCGAGGTCTTCGGGGACTTCGGCGTGCAGGCTGGCAGCTATCGCGGACGCTGGTTTGACGAAGCTTTCAAAAAGGGCGCCGACGAAGATGGCCGCGCCGAGCGCATCTGGACTCGCGAGCAGGCCGACGCCATCGCCGCGAAGTGCTTGGGCAAACCCGGTATCGTCACCGAGGAGAAAAAGCCCGCCACCCAGATCTCACCGCAGCTTTACGACCTGACGACGCTCCAGCGCGAAGCCAACTCACGTTTCTCGCTCAGCGCCCGCCGCACGCTCCAGATCGCCCAGGCGCTCTACGAAAAGCACAAGGTCCTCACCTATCCGCGTACCGACGCGCGCTACCTGCCCGAAGATTACGTGGGCAATGTGAAGGCGGCCCTGACGAAGTTTGACAACCCGGAACTCGCCGGCCACGCGCAGAAGGCGCTTTCGCTGGGATGGGTGCATCCGAACAAACGCATCTTCAACGACGCCAAGGTCACGGACCACCACGCCATCATCCCGACCGGGGTGCCGCCCAAGAATCTCGATGAGATCGAGATGAAGGTCTACGACATGGTGGCCCGCCGGTTCATCGCCGTTTTCTATCCCGCCGCCGAGTTTGAGATCACGACCCGCATCACGCGCGTCGAGGGCGAACCGTTCAAGACCGACGGCAAAATCATCGTCAATCCGGGCTGGATGGCCGTTTACGGCAAGCAGGCCGCCACGGGAGACGACCAGACTCTTTGCCCCGTCATTTCGGGAGAGACCGCCCAGACCGAGAATACCGAGGTCAAGCAGAGCGAGACCAAGCCGCCCGCCCGCTTCACGGAAGCCACCCTGCTTTCCGCCATGGAAGGCGCGGGCAAGCTCGTCGAGGACGAGGAACTCCGCGAGGCCATGAGCCAGCGCGGTCTCGGCACCCCGGCCACGCGCGCCCAGATCATCGAAGGCCTGATTCTTGATTCCTATATCAATCGCCAGGGCCGCGACCTCATCGTGACCCAGAAGGGCCTTTCGCTCATCAACCTCCTGCGGGGTATCGGCATCAATGCCCTCACCTCGCCGGAACTCACGGGCGAGTGGGAGTTCAAGCTCAAGCAGATGGAGCGCGGCGCGATGCCCCGCCCGCAGTTCATGGACGAGATCCGGCATTTCACCGAGGAGATCGTTTCCAAGGCCAAGGACTACTCCGGCGACGCCGTCGAGGGTCAGTTCCACGACCTTGAGGCCACATGCCCAAAGTGCGGCAACGCTGGCTTCAAGGAATCCTACAAGGCTTACGAGTGCAAATCCTGCGCTCTGCTCGTCTGGAAAAACATGGCCGGACGCGAGCTGGAGCGTGAGGAGGTTCAGACCCTTCTCGAAAAGGGAGCCGTCGGCCCGCTGGAGGGATTCCGCAGCAAGCTCGGGCGTCCATTCTCCGCCGTGATCAAGCTCGACCCGGAGTTCAAGCAGAGCTTCGACTTTGGCACGTCCGACGCCTCCGAGGCGCAGACCATCGACTTTTCCGCCCTGCCCGTCATCACCACCTGCCCGGTCTGCAAGACCGGCTCCGTGCGCGACACCGGCAGCGCCTACCAGTGCGACAACACGGGCAAGTGCAAGTTCCGTATGGGCAAGTCCATCTGCCAGCGGGAGATTCCCGCCGAGCAGGTCATCAAGCTCGCCGAAAACGGCAAGACTGACCTCATCCCGCGCTTCATCTCGAAGAAGGGCAAGCCGTTCTCGGCCTTCCTCAAGCTTGAGGGGACACGTGTGGCGTTCGAATTTGAGCCTCGCAAGCCTGCGGCCAAAAAGACCTCGACGCGAGCGGCTTCCTCCGCTGCCGCAGCCTGATTTCGTTAGCTTATTTTCATAAATATTAGGGTTCCGCTTTACATATTGCGGGATCGTGTTTAGGTGGCGTAGTTGTTCAATGACCAGCCCTGAGGCCAGTCAATCGTCCCCGTCGGGTTTTCGAATTCTTGTCGATCTTACCCTGCGCTACCCTCGTCTTTTGGGGGTCATCATCCTGCTGGGCTTCCTGTCCAGCCTGGTGAGCGCCCCCACGCCGTACCTCGGAAAAATCATCATCGATGACCTCATTTTCCGCGGCGGTGCGGCGGCGGGCCATGAGGTTTCCGGCTGGCTGGGCATCTCCCACACCGTCTGGATGATGACCGGCATCGTCGCCCTCGGCGTTTTCCTGAAAGTGGTCGGCAGCCTGCTGGGAGGCTGGCAATGTCATTACATCCTCCAGATCACCCGCAACTCGCTCTACGACGTCCGGCTCAACACGGCCCTCCGACTCATGGGTGCGCGGCAGGAGAAGCTGGAAAGGCTGGAAGCCGGGCGTATTGCCTCCCGCATCGGCTTCGATGTGAACCAGATGGATGGCGCCATCTTCAGCATCCTGCGCAATTTCCTCTCCAGCGTCTTTCTCGTCATCGTGGTCGTCGGGTTCATGGTGTTCATCAACCCATGGCTGACCCTCGTCGTTCTCGCCACCATGCCGATCACGGCGGTGCTGAGCATGGTGTCGTACTCCAAGCTCCGGGAGTTCAGCCGGGAGGAGTCCGACCGCGTGGCCGACCTTACTGCGACCACCGCGGAGACATTCGGCGCGCTGAAGGTCATCCGGGTCTTTGCCTCTGAGGGGTTCTTTCTTTCCCGGCTGCAGCAGCGGTGCGAAGCGCTGCGCTTCGAGGGGCTTTATCACTGGACCCGCTTCCATGCCCTCAACCTTCTGCTCACCTTGCTGAGCAGTCTGGGCGGTGATATTTTCCTGCTCGTCGGCGGCATCCTCGCGATCAAGGGCGAGATCACCTTCGGCTCCTTCTTCGCCTTCTATGGCTACCAGGCCATGCTCTGGGGACCGATCGGCACCCTGCTCAACGCCGGACAGATCATGCAAACTGGCACCGCCAGCGCGGAAAAGGTGCGCACCCTGGGCCTGCTCGACCAGGAGCCTTACCTGAACAACGCGCGACCGAAGCCCTCGCAGTCCTTCCAGGGCGAGATCATCGCGGAGAATCTCACCTTCGGCTACAATGCGGGCGAACCCATCATTCGCGACCTGAGTTTCCGCATTGCACCCGGTTCCATGGTCGCATTGGTCGGCCAGTCCGGCTCCGGCAAGACCACGCTGGCCAATCTCCTCCTCGGCATGTACCTGCCCACCGGCGGCAAGCTCTATATCGACGGGACAGACATCCGCGACTGGGACCTCCAGGCCCTGCGCGCCCACATGGGCGTCGTCCTCCAGGATGCCATGCTCTTCAACGACACCCTGCGCACCAATCTCTGCATGGGCAGGGAATACTCGGACGAGCGGATCTGGGCCGCGCTCGCCGGCGCGCACCTTGACACGTTCGTTCATGGATTGTCCAAGGGACTCGACGAACACGCCGGCATCGGTGGCATGCGGCTTTCCGGCGGCCAGAAGCAGCGCATCGCCATCGCCCGGGTCTTCTTGAAAAACCCGAAACTCCTCATCCTTGACGAGGCGACCAGCGCCCTCGACAGCGAGACGGAAAAGGCCATTCAACGCTCTTTCGACGCCCTCATGGCCGGCCGCACCTCGGTGGTCATCGCGCACCGCCTTTCCACCATTTATCAAGCCGATCAGATCCTCGTCCTGCACCAGGGTCGGCTCGTCGAGAGCGGCACGCATGAGGAGCTGGTCAGCCGTCCCGCCGGTCACTACAGGGAACTCTACGAGGCCCAGGTCGAGGGGATGATTCCCATGAGCGGAGCCACCCGCCGATCCTGGACGGAACCCCGCCACTAAACGCCATGGTCGTCGACGAAATCACCTCCAAGCGATCCGATGTGCGGACCAAATCGCCGCTTTGCGACGATAACTACCGCCTGCCCCTGCAGAAGCTCCCCAAGGCGGTGCCCCCGCGCTGGATGTACACCAGCATGCTCTGGAGTATCGGTGTGACCATCGTGCTCACCACCGCGACTCTGCTCAGCCCGATGGATGAGTATGTCACGGCCCCTGGCGAGGTACGCCCTGCCGAGTACGCGTATGTCTTCAGCCGGGCCGAGGGCATCCTGGAAACGATCGAAGTCAAGGACGGCGAAAAGGTCCGACAGGGACAGGTGCTGGCCCGCCTCGATGGCTGGGAAATCCGCAAGCGCATCCGGGAAATCGAAGCCGACATCGCCCAGACGGAAGCCGAACTCGCGATGGGCGAGGCCGCGCAGCGCAAGGTCACTGCGGCCCCGGTTCCCGCCGAGTTTCTTTTCAGCGCGGTCGAGATGGAGCGGCAAAAGGAAATCCAAACCCTCCAGCAGGATTACCTGCACCGCCTGAACGAACTCCAGAAAACCGGAGCCGCCTCCGGCACGGAGCTCCTCAACATTCGCCTCCAGCTCATCGCCTCCGAGTCGATGCTGAAACGCAGCCAGCAGGCCTACGATCTCTTCAAGGGCGACTACGGCGCGGCCTCACAGACCGAGGCGGCCGAGAAGGTGCGCGTCACCGAGGCCCGGCTCGCCGGTTTGCGCTCACGCCTTGAATCCGCCCAGAGCGACCTGAAGCGCCTGGAAATCATCGCCCCCACCGACGGCACCATCCTCACGACCTCCCGCCGCTTTCCGGGAGAAAAGATCGCCGCAGGCACAGCCCTCTTCAAGATCAGCGACGACAACGAAAAGACCGAGCTGCGCCTCTACGCCACCGAGGATCGCGTGAACCTCATCCAGCCGGGCCAGCTCGTGCGTTTCCGTGCCAACAACAATCCCGACCGCCTTGCTCCCCTCGCCATCGCCCGAGTCACCGAGGTCGCCCGCGACCGCGACCTGGCCTCCGAAGAGGATGCGGCAGATGCAAACCGCCTCAGCACCTACCGCGTCAAGGCAGCCATCGAAAAAGAACCTTATCCTCTCGCCGTGGGCGCTACCGTGGAGGCCGAGATCGTGCTGGAGCGCCGCCCGTTCTGGCGACTGCTCCTCATGAAGCCCCAGTCGACAGGCTCCAAGCTCTAGCTGCCTTTCGCAGCGTCGTAAGCCGTTATCACCTGCCGAAAGACCGGGCTGAAGTCCTGCGGCGTCCGGGCCAGCCACTCCCGCACCTGCGGCATGGCGAAAAATGCCCCGGTCTCCAATTCCATCCGTGGCAGAACAAACGGGCCGTCGTGTGTCCCGGAGTAAAGCTCGATGAACTCAAATCCCGTCTCCGCCGAGCATCCCAGACGCCCGAATCTCTCCAACGCGCATCGAATTCCCAACTCCTCCAGGATCTCACGCTCCGCCGCCCCGTCATAGGTCTCCCCGGCATCGACATGTCCCGCCGCGCTGGAGTCCCATACGCCCGGGTTCTTGTCCTTCCAGATGGATCGCTTTTGCAGGAACAGCTCTCCCTCTTGGTTGAAAATCAGCATGTGGACGGCCCGATGGCGGAAGTTATTCACATGGACTGTCTTTCGGCTTTCCGAGCCGATCACGCGATCAGACTCGTCCACGATGTCAAACATTTCGTCACCGCTCTGCGCCTGGGCTGGAGCGACCATCTGCGTGAGCTTTTCCCACTGATGTAATGACAATTCCTCCGCCCGCACAGTCTCGGGAAGACTGAGCGCAGCGCATGCATCCGGCCAGAGTTCGCGATACTCCGGCAGGAGCTTTCGCAGTTGTTTCCGTCGTTCGGAAAAGCCCTTGCGCACGAGATATTCGAAGAGCGCTTCATCGCAGGCGGGCACCTCGTCGGCGCTCTTCTTTTCGAGGATGACCACGGCCGACGCGACCTTGGGCTGAGGGTAGAAAACCGTGTGCGGAATTTTCTTCGCGTAGCTCACCTTCCAGCGGCGTGCAGTACACACGCTCATCGCGCCAAAATCCTTCGTGCCCGGCGTCGCAGCGAGCCTCGCAGCCACCTCGTGCTGGAGCATCAGAACAAGGATTGATGCGGGTGAGAGGGCGGATGCGTATTTCGCGATGAGCGGGGTTGACACGTAATACGGCAGATTCCCGACGATCTTCACCGGTCCCTTTCCGTAGAGTTTGCGCAGGTCAAAATCCAGCGCGTCCATGTGGAACAGTTCTACGGGCTGACCGGCGAATTTTTTGGTCAGCCACTCCACCATGAGACCATCCTTCTCGATGAGCGTGACGGTCACTCCCGGCTGCACCAGACACTCACTGAGAGACCCCAGGCCCGGACCGATTTCCACGACATGCTCACCCTCACGCAACGAGAGTTGCGCGGCGATCCACCGAGCAATGTTCTGATCGTGCAAGAAGTTCTGCCCCAGGCTCTGGCGCGGCCGTGTTTCCAACTCGGCCAGGGCATGCTGGATTTCCGTGAGCGTCATGCACTTGGGATACAGGAAAGAACTCCGTTTCACAAACACGAGGTGAAGGGCCCCGAGGGAAAAACGGGGTTTTTTCGCAAGTTATTCACAATCGGCTGTCAACTGGGAAAATCGCCTCCCGGCAATTCCCTCCGATACCTCTTGAGACGGCAGCCAACATCAGGCAGGGTACGGCCTTTCCCATGAAAAAGTCGGGTTGTGTCATTCTCGCGCTCTTCTTCCTGGTTTGCATCAGCATGTTTGCGAACCTGCTTCTCTTCTTCGCTCTCATCGGGAGCTTCAAGGGCTCGACCAGTGTGGCCGGGGTCAAGGTGCTCCGGCCGCGGGAGTTTGAGGAGGTCGTCGAAAAAGAAGGCACCACCTCCTCCTCGCGCATCGCGGTCATCCCGCTCGAGGGTGTGATCGCTCATGGCGCTCCCGGGCCGCTCGGCGAGGACATGGTGAATGATTTCAAGCGCGCCCTGGAGCAGGCTCGCGACGACGACCGGGTGAAAGCCGTCGTCATTTCCGTCGACAGCCCCGGCGGCGAGATCACCGCCTCGGATGTACTTTACAACAGCCTGAAGGAATTCAGCCGCCACAAGCCCTCCATTATCTACTTCAACTCCATCGGCGCCTCCGGCGCGTACTACACCGCCTGCGGAGCGTCGTGGATCATGTGCAACGATACGACCTTTACCGGCTCGATCGGTGTGATCATTTCGACGCTGAACTACCGGGAACTCTTCGGGAAAATCGGCCTGGAGTCGGTCGTCTTCAAGAGCGGCAAGTTCAAGGACATGCTCAATGGAGCCCGCGAGATGACCCCCGAGGAACGCGCCTATGTCGAGGGGCTCGTGATGCAAAGCTACGGCCGTTTCGTCGGCATCGTGGCCAAGGCTCGCAAGCTCGATGAAACCGCCCTGCGCAATGGCGTGGCCGACGGCCGCATCCTCAGCGGAGTCGACGCCCTCGACGCCAAGCTGGTCGACGAACTCGGCTACATCGAGGACGCCTACGCCAAGGCGCGCGAACTCGGCAAGGCCCCCGGCGCGCAGATCGTGCGCTACAAGCGCGTGGTGACCTTCGCCAGCCTCTTCCGTGCCTTTAGCGAGGCCCGGACGCCCGCCATCAAGGTCGATGTGTTCGAGAACCTGCCCAAGCTCCAGCCCGGCCGGGTGTACCTGATGCCCGCCATCTTCGCGCCGTAAGCCGTGTCCATCGCGATCTGGGCAGTATTGGCAATCCCCGGGCTTGCCTATTGGGTTTATTACCTGCGCGGCCTCCCTCGTCCGGCATTGCCGACCGAGAAATCCGCCACGTTTGGCTCCGGCGACATGGTCGCGGCGATCCTTCTCGGCCTTTTGTTTGCGTGGAATATCTTTGCCGGCACGCAAAAGCCTCCGACGATCACGCGCGACATGATCATCCAGAGCTGCGTGATCTATTCGCTCTTCGTCGTCATGCTGCTGAGCATGCTGATCGTTCGCAACCGCAATCCCGTACTGCTCTTCGGCCTAAAGTGGCCTGCCTGGAAGTCGGAACTGCCGCTGGCCGCGCTCGCGCTGGTGGCGCTCTATCCCCTGCTGTCCGTCATCCAGAGCGGCGTGCTGGCAGTCGTCGGGGAAAAGGATGCCACCCAGGACATCCTTCTTTTCCTGATCCGTACCAATACGGTTGAGGACAAGCTGCTGCTCTCCTTGATGGCCGTCGTCTTCTCGCCCATCTCCGAGGAAATCATCTTCCGGGGCTTCCTCTACGGAGTTGCCCGCCAATATGGCGGACGGTGGGCGGCCATGACCGTCACGGCAGCTCTTTTTGCCGCCATCCACATTCATTTCCCCTCCATGCCGTCGTTGTTTGCCTTCGCCGTCGGCCTGACGCTCATCTACGAGCGCACCCGTTCCCTTTGGGCTCCAATCATCGTCCACATGCTCTTCAACGCCACCACCGTGGCTTACGTACTGATCGCCAAGCCCCAGCTATGAAGCGGCTCGACCAGGTGCGCGAAGACGATCTGGTAAAGGAACTCATCCGCCACCTGCCCGCGGGCTCGGGAACCTTGCTGGCAGCCGGCGACGATTGCGCCGTGCTCAAGGCGAAGCTCGGCAGCTACCTGGTCTACAAGACCGACTGCATCGTCGAAGGCGTCCACTACCTTCCAGAAGACCGCCCCGGCCTGGTGGCCCGCAAGGCGCTTTGCCGCAACCTGAGCGACATCGCGGCCATGGGAGGCGTGCCCCGCTGGGCTCTCGTCACGGTGCTCACCCCGCCCGACAAAGCGGTGCGATACTGGACGACATTTTATCGGGGATTGGGAAAGACCGCTCGTGAGTTTCAACTCGGCATCGTCGGCGGCGAGGTTTCCCGCAGCCGCCAGGCGGCCATCTCGGTGGCCATGATCGGGGAACTGCCCGAAAACCGCTACATCACCCGCACGGGGGGGCGGGCCGGCGATCGCATTTTCATCACCGGCAAACTCGGCGGTTCCTTCGCCAGCCGCAGGCATCTCACCTTTACGCCACGCCTCAAAGAAGGCCAATGGCTGGCCGAGCAACGAATAGCTACTGCGATGATGGACCTCAGCGATGGTCTCGGCTCCGACCTCCCCCGGCTTGCCCGGATGAGTCGTTGCGGGTACTCCATCACGCCAGAGGCTCTTCCGCGCCACCGTGGCTGCACCATCGAGCAGGCCATTTGTGACGGAGAGGACTACGAACTGCTCTTCACCGTACCGCCCAGGAGAGTGGCGGAACTCCGGCAAAGCTGGCCGTTCCCGAAGACGCCCATTACCGAGATAGGTGCCCTGACCCGATCGACGACATCCAAAATCCCCTCCGGGTTCGATCACTTTTTCCATTGCCAGCCCGACAAGAAAAGGGCGTCCTAAAGCAGCGATGATCAGGATCAAGTATCACGCCCCCGGCACAGCCCCAGCGACCCTGGTTGCCAATACGGACACAGCGGCGAAACCCTCTGTCCTCACGCTCATTCAGTACGACAAGGAGGGCATCTTTGAGGGACGGTTCGATACCTTCGAGGAGTTGATGTCCCGGTTTGATCCCGCCAAGGTGAACTGGATCAACATCGACGGCCTCGGCAGTCTCGACGTGCTCCGCCAGGTGGCGGAACGCTTCAACATCCATCCCCTCGCCCTGGAAGATGTCCTCAACACGACACAGCGCCCCAAGGTCGACGTCTACGAGGACCACTTTTTCATCGTTAGCGAGATGCTCTACACCGAGAGCGATCACCGCGTCGTCCTTGAGCAGCTCAGCATGTTCCTCGGCGCCCATTACGTCATCACCATCCAGGAGGAGAGCGAACACGACGTTTTCCAAAAAATCCGGGAGCGCTTGCGTTCCGGCCGGGGCTTCGCGCGCACCATGCAGGCCGATTACCTCGCGTACGCCCTGCTCGACGCCACGGTCGATCAGTTTTACCCAACCCTGGAGTCGATCGCCGACAGCCTGGAGGACCTGGAGGAACGCCTCCTTGAGAGGCCCAGCAAGGACCTGATGCGGAAGCTCTACGGCATCAAGCGCCTGCTCCTGCAGCTCCGCCGCGCCGCCTGGCCCCAGCGGGAGATCTTTAACGCGCTCATCCGCGATGAGAGCGGGATGATCTCGCAGGGCACCCAGGTCTTTCTGAGGGACTGCTACGACCATACGACGCAGATCATCGACATCCTCGAGAGTTTTCGCGACCTCGCGGCCGGGCTCATGGAGGTCTACCTCACCAGCCTAGGATTTCGCACCAACGAGATCATGCGCGTCCTCACCGTCATCTCGAGCATCTTCATCCCCCTCACGTTCATCGCGGGCATCTACGGCATGAATTTCAACACCAACTCGCCCTTCAACATGCCCGAGCTCGACTGGAAATTCGGCTACCTGTATTGCCTTGGCCTCATGGGCTGCGTGGCGATCGGGATGATCTTCTTCTTCAAGAGGAAGCACTGGCTGTGAGTGGCATTCTCATCCTGACCGCCAGCTTCGGAGAGGGGCACAACGCCGCCGCGCGCAATCTCCGCGATGCCATCCAGGCGCTTTCCCCGGAAACGAGCGTGGGTATCTGCGACATTTACCGCGACACCTACGGCTCGTTCAACGAGCTGACCAAGCAGGTCTACCTCAGCCTGATCAACCATGCTCCCGGGGTGTGGAAATTCGCCTTCGACCTGCTCGATCGCACTCCCATCGTCGAGTGGCAGACGAAGCTTCATGGAGTCGCCGCCCGCAAACTCGCCCGGATCATCGAACAAAGCGGCGCCTCGGTCGTGGTATCGACTTTTCCCGGCTGCAACCACCTGCTCGACCACGCCTACCGTCACCGGCTCAAGCGTCCATTCCGGCTCGCGACGATCATCACGGACTCCATCTCGATCAACTCCGTCTGGCATCGCTCATGCAGCGAGTGGTTCATCGTGGGCAACCAGGCCACCGCCGACGTGCTGATCCGCGCGGGTGTCCCGGAGTACAAGATCCGCATCGACGGCTTCCCCGTGCCGAGAGCCTTCGCCAGCTTGAACCGGCCCGGGAAGCCCCCGCAACCCGGAGAAAAATGGCGCGTCCTTTATGTCGTCAACTCCGGCCATCATCTCGCTCCGGAGATCGTCCGCAGCATCCTCGCCATCGAAAATGTCGCACTCACCGTGACGGTCGGCCGTCACCCGACGCTCGGGCGGCGGCTTGAGGAGGTTTCCCGCGAAACCGGCAAGCCTCTCTCCATCCTCGGCTGGACGCCCGACATGCCCCGTTTGATGGCCAGCAACCATCTCATCGTCAGCAAGGCGGGAGGAGCCACCGTCCAGGAGACGCTCGCAGCCGGGACGCCGATGATCATCACGCAAGTGATTCCCGGCCAGGAGGAGGGCAATGCCACGTTGGTTCTCGAGGCCGAGGCCGGAGCGTTTGCCGACACCCCGGCAACCATCGCCCAAGCCATCCGGGAGGCCATCGGCAATGACGGGGAGGTGTGGAAAAAATGGCAGGCCAACGTCGCCCGGCTGAGCCGCCCCGACGCAGCCGACCTCATCGCGAAGTTTGTCCTAAGCCTTAACGGCTCATCGTCACCCGGTCTCCCGCCGAAGGCAGGTTGACCACGCAGACAAAGCGGGTGCCCACCCCCGGTGTGCTCGTCACGGAGATATCCCCTCCCATCATGCGGCTCAGGCTCTGGGAAATCACCAGGCCCAATCCGCTGCCTCCAAACTGGCGGGTCGTCGAGCTGTCCGCCTGACCAAAGGGCTTGAATAACCGGTCCAGTTGATGGGGCTGGATGCCGATGCCTGTGTCGGCAACCTCGAAGACGACCATTGCGCCCTCGCCGCGTTTCACAATGAGATCGATACGCCCTGAAGGAGTGAATTTCACCGCATTGCTCAGGAGATTCGTCAGGATCTGCCCCAGCCGCAGGCTGTCGCCCACCACGATATCCTGCATCGCAGGATCGAGCGTCTTTTCGAGGATCAGTCCTTTCAGCTTCGCCGCAGGCAGCTGGAGACGGCACACCCGACTGATGACATCCTGGAGAGAAAACGGAAGCTGCTCGATCTGCATGCCTCCCGCCTCGATCTTGGAGTAATCCAGCACATCATTCAGGATGCACAGGAGCGAGTGGCTGCTGTCAGCGATCAGGTTGACATAGTCCGCCTGCTCGGCGGTGAGCTCGGTGGTCTTGAGGAGATCGAGGAACCCTATGACGCCATTCATCGGAGTACGCACCTCATGACTCATCGTCGCCAGGAAGCGGCCCTTGGCGCGGTTGGCGTTTTCCGCCGCTTCTTTCGCCTGCTGCACCAGCTTCTCGGCGGTCTTGCGCTCTGTGACATCCCGCAGGAGGAGGATGCGCGCCGAGGGCTCCTCGGCATCCTCCGGCACCGGGATGACGGAGCACTCCCAGGTCGACCCGGTCGAGGCTGCCACCTCGACGTTTTCCGCCACCCGCTGGTCGAGCAGTTCAATCACACCCGGCCAGCCGCGCAGGATGCGCTGCACGGGACGGTCCAGCGCCGCCTTGGCAGAAATGTCGAACCTGCGACAGGCAGCGCGATTCAGGTCGAGCACCAGCCCTCGCGAGTCAATGACGATGAGACACTCCTTGAGATGCTCGACGAGCAGGACACGGGCGACCGGAGCCAGATCGCCCATGCGGCTGCCCAGCAGCGACCAGATCGCCAGCCAGGCGGTGAATGCCACCACGATCGGAGTGTAGTTGAAGCCCATCGTGGGAGACCACCCCACCATGTACAGCCCATTGACAGCCGTCGGCAGCAGGCCGCTCATGAACATCAGGAACTCCCCTCGCCGGGACCAGTGCGGGGCATGCCGCAGGTGCGCCGCGAGCCAATAGAGCGCCGTCACGGCAAAGACCGCCACATACGTGAAGTACACGATGGTCATCGGCCCGACCTGGTAGGCAAGCACCAGGAACTCCGTATTGCGGACGAGCCGGATATCGTCAATCCACAGGGTGTGCAACCTCGGCGTCCACACCACCACGATCATCGAGATCGGAATGATGAGCGACAGGTAGAGCCTCTCCCGGACAAGGAACCGCGTGCCGCGAACCAGCCGATGAACCGCCTCGGCAAAGAGCAGCGGCACGAATGGCAGGATGGTGAACCTTAGCTTGAGCAGCAGAACCTTGTCCTCCACCGTCGAGGACGAGACCTCGGCCGCGGCCAGAATGCACCAGATGCCGACAAGCACCAGAGCGATCGCATAGGGACGCGTGGCCAGGATCTGGACACGGCGATACGCGATCGCGGAAAGCGAAAACGCCAGCCCCGAGGCGATGAGGGCGACAAAAAACTGCCAAGAGAGGCTCATCGACACCCTCGCTCCCTGGCCGCGCCGTCCGCGCAGGATCGATCATCTACCTGCACCCGGCGGGCACTGAGGCAGGGAATCGGGAAAACGGAGGAACTTCCGCCCTGGCGCGAGCGCTTCATGGACGCCTGACCAATAGCCGGTCGGCGTCTGCTTGTCGAATATCTCTTGGCGAGGCGGGCGCGGATTTTTCCGCGCCTGCTAGCCGTGGATCCGCCGGGAAAGCTGCTGGGCCTTCAGGCAGAGTTCCGCCGCCTTGAACGCATGGTCCTGAGTCATCGCCAGTTCCGTGCGATTGAGGCAGTCCAGGATCAACTGGCCAAAAAACGGATAACCGACCTTGCCCGCGCAATCGATGCGCTTTTCCCCCTGCTGGTCAACGAGGAAGAGCACGTCCTTGGTCGCATTCTCGCTGGCGATGTCGATGTACTTGCGAAGCTCGATATACCCCTTCGTACCGAGAATCAGCGTGCGGCCGTCGCCCCAGGAGCGGAGTCCGTCCGGGGTCAGCCAGTCCACCCGATAGTAGCCCGAGGCGCCAGTGTCTCCGACGAGGGAGGCTTCGCCGAAGTCCTCCAACTCCGGATGATCCGGATTGGCAAAATTCCCCACGGAACTCGACACCACCGAGGCATCGCTGCTTCCCGTAAAAAAGAGAAACTGCTCGCTCTGGTGGCTGCCGATATCGCACAGGATGCCGCCGTATTCCTCTTTGTTGAAGAACCAGGCGGGACGCGCCGGGGCGCTCAGGCGGTGGGGTCCGAACCCGGCGGTCTGCACCACCCGGCCGATCGCACCGGAGGCGACCACCTGGCCGGCAAATACGGCGCTCTCCACATGGAGCCGCTCGCTGTAGTAGACCATGTATCGCCGCCCGGTACGGGCAACTGTACGGCGGGCTTCGGCCAGCTGCTCCAGGGTCGTAAAGGGCGTCTTGTCCGTGAAATAATCCTTCCCGGCCTCGAGCACCTTGCACCCGAGGGGGCCGCGCAGGTTGGGAATGGCGGCCGCAGCTACCATCTGGATCGATGCGTCATCGAGGATTTCCTCAAGAGAATTCGCCACCTTGGCCGTCGGGAAGCTCTTTTGGAAAGCCGCGACTTTCTCCGGGTCGGGATCATAGACCCAGCGCACCTCTCCACCCGCCTCGACCAGCCCATTGGTCTGCCCGTAGATATGGCCGTGGTCGAGCGCAACAGCCGCAAAGAGAAACTCCCCCGGTTTGCAAACCGGAGCCGGTTTGCCTTGGGGCGCGTAGGTCATTCCATCGGAATTCGCCATATTAGGAAACAAAGGTCGTTGAGAGATAATCGAAACTGCGCTTGATCGACTCGAAGGGGTCGCCCGGGCAGGTATCCTGCTCGACGACGAACCACTCCGTACCGGCTTTCTCAGCCGCAGCCACGATGGCTGGCCAGTTCAGGTTTCCATAACCCACCTCGGCAAAGCGAGGTTTATCCGGAGGCTCCACCACGTAGTCTTTGCAGTGAAGCACCGGCACTCGGCCGCTAAGCTTCTCGATCCAGGTCACCGGCTCGCCTCCGCCGTATTGCACCCAGTACGTGTCGGGCTCGGCGGCAAGGCAGCGAGGGCTGGTCTCCGCGTAAATACGATCAAGGATCGTCCGGCCACCGCTCCGAATGAACTCGTGGGCGTGATTGTGATAAAGCAGCGTCTGCCCGGCGTCGGCCAGTACGGCTCCAGATTTATCGAGTCCGCTGATGAGTCCGCGCACTGATTCCTCATCGGCAAAGTCGATGCCTGCAGGATAGGGATACGCTGTGTATTTGCACCCGAGCTTGGAAAGCCGCTCCACCACTTTCTCCGGAGACTTGAGGATGACTTCCCCGGATTCATGCGTGGCGCAGATCGTCAGTCCCTCGCCCTGGCAGATGGCGACAAGCTCGCTCTCCTCGATCGGTCCCATGCCGCTGACCTGGACGGCGCGATACCCGATCTGGGCGACCCGCTTCAGCGTGGAGGCGATGTCCGCGGGGGTACGGATAAAATCCCGCAGTGTGTAAAGCTGGATGGCAATGTTTTCGATTTTCACGGCGACGATCTAGTGGGCAAAGGAGAGAGTGAAATCGGAGGCTTTCACCTCCACGGTCTTTTTGACAAAGGTCGACTCGGCGATCTTCTTTTTCAGCCAGTTCTCATATTCCGCAGCATCAAAAGGCATCTCAAGCGTCTCGCCGCGAGCCGAGGAAAGCAGCATGGCATTGGCGAGTTCCACCGAATGAATCCCCTCCTCCGCCGGAGCGATCAAGGGTTCCTTGTCGAGAATGGCCGCCGTGAAATTCCTCAGGATCTCCACATGCTGCCCACCGTGTCCGGAGAGCGGGATCTCCACGTTCCAGACCGACGGACGGGAATACATCGCGTCGACCGACTTGCTGAAGTCCGACATGCGTGTCTCGTTACGGGTATAAAGGAACTTGTCAGCCTCGATGACTACGCGGCCCTGCTCTCCCACGACCTCCAGGCGATTGGTGCCGGGGGCTTCGCCGGTCGAGGTGATGAAGGTGCCGTGCATCCCGCTGGAGTACTCCATGTACGCGGTCACGTCGTCCTCCACCTCAATGTCGTGATAGCGGCTGATATGGCAGAAAGCGCGCACCCGCGACGGGCGGCCAAAGAACCAATACCAGAGATCCAGGTTATGAGGGCACTGGTTGAGCAGCACCCCGCCGCCTTCCCCACCCCAGGTCGCACGCCATCCGCCTGACGCATAATAAAGATAGGTGCGGAACCAGTCGGTAATCGTCCAGCTCGCGCGACGAATCTCGCCCAGCTCGCCGCTCTGAATCATCTCCCGCAGCTTGATGTAATACGGGTCCGTCCGCTGGTTAAACATCGCCGCAAAAACCTGGTCGCTCGATTTATGCGCGGCAATCAGCCTTTCGCAGTCCGCCTTGTGCACGGAAATCGGCTTCTCCACCAGCACGTGCAAACCGGCATTGAGTGCGTCAATACCGATCGTCGTATGAGAGTAGTGCGGAGTGGCGATCAGGATCGCATCGATTTCGCCCGAGGCAATCATCTCGCCCGCAGAGGCAAATCCCTTCGCCTGGGGATAGCGAGCCACCTTGTCGGCATTTTCATCAGCAACAGCGGTGAGCCGCAGGCGCGGCACCTTGCCCGCGAGGACATTATCCGCGTGCGCGCTACCCATGTTTCCAAGACCAACGATCCCTAAACGAACTTCTTTCATATCAAAATGGAGGATTGATTCACACACGTGTTAGGTTACTTTCGTAGCACAGTCAATGAAAAACCCGGTCCATTCCACCAGTGAACTCGCCCGTCGCCTAGGCCTCTCCCGCTGGACGGTCTCACGCGCGTTGAATGGACATGCGGGGATTAATCCCGAAACCGCCGCCCGGGTGCTGGCTGCGGCGAGCAAGGCGGGCTTCTCGCCCAGCATCCTCGGTCGGGGCCTGAGGAGCGGACGCACGGATCTCATCGGCATCGTCGCGCCCGATCTGGAGGAGTACTTCCTCACCCGCAAACTCTCCGTCCTGCGGCTGCTCATTGAGGAGGCGGGATATCACGGCATCATTCAAATGACGGACTCCAGTCCCGCCAGCGAACGCGCCGCACTCGAGAGATTTCGCACCATCCGATGCACGGGCGTGCTCACATTCGCCTCGATCCTGGGGCCTCGCGACATTGGCCTCCAGCGTTTGAAAGAGGCAAAAATCCCCTGTGTGCAGATCGATCCTCTCCTGAAGACCACGGGAATCATCGCCGGGACAGACCGCCTGGAGGCCCAGCGACTGACGCTTGAGCACCTCTTCTCCCTCGGCCACCGCCAGATTGGCGTCTTTGGCATCGACTCGTCCACCACCTACGGACGCCAGCGTTATGAAGGCATTACCGCGGCCTGCATGGCGGCCGGACTGTCCCCGGAGAAAAGCCTTCGCTGGTTCCCGAGGGAGCAGCCGAAAGATGACTTCGCGACAGGCTGCGCGCTCGCTCGGGAATTTGCGACCGCCCGCCACCGGCCTACCGCCATAGTCACGATCAATGATCGCATGGCGCTCGGCGCGATACGCGGGTTGCAGGAAAACGGCCTCGACGTCCCTCGCGATGTCTCGGTGATCGGCTACGACAACGCGGATTTCTCCGCCTACTGCACCCCCTCGCTGACCACCATCGACCCCCAGGGAGATACGCTCATGCAGGGAGCGCTCGACATGATCCTCTCGCCGAAAGCCCCGGGACACTTCCGAGTGCAGCCGACCCTCATCGTGCGCCAGTCCACTGCCGCACCGTCACAAGATCGCTAAAAGACCTCCTGTTTCCTTCGTTCAACCTCGCCACGAACACGTTTTGACTTGCCACTTTCGGTGAAGTTTCGTGTTATGCGTTGATTATGAAGGCTGCCGTCACCCTCCTCGCCGTGCTTGCTATCGGCGGAACTGCTTTCGCAGATATCCAGCAACCCCCTGCCTCCGATTACGGTCCGACCCGTAAACTCGGTCGCGGTCTTGGCAACGTCGCTTTCGGCGTCACTGAGATTCCTGATTCCATTTTTGGAGTGAATTACTCCGAAGGTAACTCCGCCGCCTGGAGCTACGGTCTCGTCCGCGGCGTCGGTCGTACCTTTGCCCGTCTCGGCTATGGCCTTTATGAAATGGCCACCTTCCCGGTTCCGACCGTCAAGGGTTCCTATCGCCCGCCGTACAAGAGCATCATCCCGTGGATCAATGGCGGTTATGAAGAATTCCCGCCGGAACTCGGCTGGGAAACCCGCTTCGACTACGTTCGCGATTATCAGCGGACCCCTTGGTAGGAAGTCGTTTCCAGTTTGAAAATTTTATCAGCGCATCGAGAGGTGCGCTGATTTTTTTGCCCTGCTGCGATCAGGTACGGCGAAACCCGTCGAAGCGCCCTGCCCTGAGGAAGTGATCCATCCGCCTCAGTCCCCGACGAGTGTTTCCTCCCCGGGAGATTATCCGTAGATGACCAACTGGATATTATCCGGCAGGCTGCCGGCGACCTCCGCCGCCACGTTGCCCCGCAGCAGCTTGCTCATGGAGCCGCGATGCGAAGCTCCCAGCATGAGGTAATCGACGCCAAGCGTCGCCGACATGTCGACTATGATCGATGCGGCGTTCGGGGCATTGACAAAGACCGGTATCGTGGTCACTCCCCGGTGTTTCCCGATCTGGAGAGCCGTACCGAGAATGGCGCTGGCCTCCGGGTCGCTCTTCCAGTCGACCTTGGGCATGGCATTGGCTCCACCGCCGTATAGCACGGCAATCTCGCGGATGTAGAGAACGTACAGGGCGGCATTCCTCAACTGGGCCTCCTCAAAGGCAAACCGCAGCACTGGAGTCAGCCCGCGCACGCTGACGAGGATCTTCTGGGTCTCGCTCACCGGAGCAGACATCTTCTCGACTACGTCAGGACGCACGATATCGGCGAACTCCTTGGAAACCGTGAGAGTGCGAGTACCGCTGAGGCGCTGGGCGTATGCCCACAAGCCGAGGCCGATCACCAGCACGCATATGACGAAAAAGAGCGCGTCCGGCTTGGTCTTGGCCAAGGTCAGCTCAACCGCGATGAGGAGGACAAACGTGAAGAGCATCAACCCACGCTCGAGCATGTTCATCTTCAAGTGTCGATTGAAGGTGCAGGAGCCGAGATTCACACAGATGGCGCCCACCACGCCGATGGCATAAAGTCCAGCCAATGCCTCGAAGTTGTCGGTGGCCAGGAGAACGATGATCGGTAACCCCACCGAAATACCCAGCGGAGCCAGCGGCACACCGTGGGAGTTTAGCTTCGTGAAGGCTCGGGGCATGTCCCCTTCCCTCGACATCATGAACAGGAGACCGATCAGCGCCGCGATCGCGGTATTTACCGCACTGAGAAGCAGCAGGGCGAAAACAACGCCGACAATAAAACCGAAGATGTGACCGAAACCCGGCCCGAAATTCATCGCACCGTATTGCTCGGCCAGGAAGCGCAACATATCCTCCTTGCGCTTAATCATTTCCGGAGCGAGCTCTTTCGGCAGGGAGAGCATCGCCCAACCGAGAAGCGCCGTGCCAACACTGACCTCAATCGCCACCGGGAGGATGGCCTTGAAGGCATTGCGCCCGACCTGCGGGTGGCCAATGACCGAACCGCGATCCGGTTTCATGGTTCCCGTCAGGTTTGCAATCGCCTCCACACCGCTCAACGCCAGGATCACCCCCACAAAGGACACCCAGGTGTGCTGGAAATTGTCATGGAGCGGCTCCATGTGCGTGAAGGTGAGGTGCGGAACCGAGAATAAAATAATGAGGACGACCACCACGACCGTCGGCAGCGCCAACGCGACGGCCAGGCTGCCGCTATGACGGGGACCATAGAAATTCAGCACGCCCATCAGCAGGATGGCACCGGTGGTCGAGACCAGGATCCATTTGTCAGGAACTCCCAGATAACTCAATGCTGCCCAACCACTAAGGGCTGCCGTCACCGTCAAGTCGGCTACGAGCAGCAATGCTCCAACCACGGCCAGCAGGCGTCCCTGTTGCTTCGCTGCGGAATAGACCCCGCCTCCGTCCGGGAACACCCGGCAGATGACCATGTAGTTGATACCGACCAGCGCCGTTAGCGCGCAGACCGCGACAATGATCGGAAACGAAGAGAACCCGGCGGCGACAAACGCCAGACCGATGACGTAGGCTTTGCTGGTGCCCCAGTCTCCAAAAAGCAGGGCTGAGGCACGAGGCCAGTCGAGATTGCGTGGCCTATGAATTTCAGGACTATCCAAAGTAATCAGGCAGTTTTAACGAACGGCACGTTTGTCGTTGCCCATGCGCCGCCCGTCAACCCCTTTCGGTACAAGGTCGCTCAAGGTGGCCAAGAAACATACTTTGCTCTACCTGCCAAGGCAGGCTAGTCTGGCCGGCTGACAATGTCTCAAATCACTTTTGAACTCATACTGATCGCGGTTTTGCTCGTGGCGAATGGCATTTTCGCCATGGCGGAGATCGCATTGGTATCCGCCCGCAAGGCGCGCCTGAAGACCCTTGCGGACGAGGGAGCCACCGGCGCCCAACTCGCTCTCGACCTAGCCAACTCACCGGGCAAATTTCTCTCAACCGTCCAGGTCGGCATCACCCTCGTGGGCGTGCTGGCCGGTGCGGTCGGCGGAGCCAACATCGCGGATAAGCTTACGCACATCCTCGGCGACATCCCGGTCATCGGAAGCTACGCCCATGTGCTGTCGATGCTATTCGTCGTCTCGATCATCACCTATCTGTCGGTGATCATCGGAGAGCTGGTTCCGAAGCGTCTCGCGCTGAACAACCCGGAACGCATCGCGGCGATCCTGGCCGGGCCGATGAACTGGCTGTCCAAGATTGCCGGACCGCTGGTGAACCTCCTCAACCACTCCAGCGACCTCCTGATGGCTCTCATGGGCGTCAAGAAATCCGCAGAACCCCCGGTTTCCGAGGAAGAAGTGCGCGTCCTGATCGACGAAGGCCTGAGCGCCGGCGTCTTCCGCAAGGCGGAAAAGGAATGGGTCGAGAGCGTCTTTGAACTCGACGAGCAGACGGCGGAAGACCTTATGACCCCTCGCCCGCAAATCGTCTGGCTCTCACTGGACGATACCGACGAGGAAAACTGGCGCCGCATCGCCGGCTCCGGCCACTCGAACTTTCCAGTCTACCAGAAAAGCCACGAGCATGTCGTGGGCATGATCTCGGTGAAGTCGCTCTGGGCGAATCTCTCGCTCGCAGGCAACGCCGATCTCTCCGCCCTCGTCGTCCCGCCGCTTTACGTACCCACCACGATGCACGCCAGCAAGCTCATCGAGGAGTTCAAGAAATCCGGCAAACACATCGCCCTGGTGGTGGATGAATTTGGCAGTGTGCAGGGTCTCGTCACCCTCAAGGACCTCATGGTCGCCATCGTCGGCAACCTGCCCGAGAAAGAGCAGCGCCGCGAGCCCAAGGCCGTGCTGCGTCCCGATGGATCATGGCTCGTCGACGCGCTCCTCGAGATCGAGGAGGTGCGCAAGGTGCTCAGCATCGAGGACGAGCTTCCCGGCGAAGAGGAAGGAAATTTTTCCACCCTCGGCGGCTTCCTGCTCGACCGCTTCGGCCACCTGCCGAACGAAGGGGAAAATCTCGTGTGGGATCGCCATCGCTTCGAGATCATCGACATGGACAACCAGCGCATTGACAAAGTGCTCGTCACCGAGATCAAGCCGCCCAAGTCCACCGCCGAGGACGAAGCCACAAACTCCGCCGCGAATATCTGAATTGATCCCGCCTCCGGCCCGCCGTATGGTGCCGGGAGTGGCGGATGGCCGATTCCGAAGTCGCAAGACGCTCGGGATAGGAAAGTCCGGACACCATAAGGCAGCATGCCCTGTGAAAACGGGGGCGCGCTGAACGAAAGTTCTTTGCGACGGATAGTGTCACAGAAAATAAACCGCCGGGGTTCCGCAAGGAGCTCCGGTAAGGGTGAAAAGGCGGAGTAAGAGCCCACCGTCCGCGCCAGCAATGGCCGGAGCCGATAAACCCCACGCGGTGCAAGACAAAACAGGAGGTCGGACCGCCTGTCCGTCATGCTGGTCCGCCAGCGTGACAGCCTCCGGGTAATAGTCGCAGCCCTCACGGGCTGTCCGGCGCGCAAGCGCCAGACAAGATAAATGGCCATCCCCGCCCCTGCTTGCAGGAGCGGGACAAAATCCGGCTTACAGCCACCCAAGCAGGGGCGGTTCCCAAAAGGAGCCGCCCCTGTCCTGTTTTTTCGCTGCGCATTGCCTTCCCCTCGGAACTCGCGCACTATGCCGCGCATGGATGTCAGTGATTTGCGGCAGGACTATCAGAGCGGCGCTCTCGACCGGGAGCACATGGCGGCGGACCCGTTCCGCCAGTTCGATGTGTGGTTCAAGGCAGCGCTCAGTTCCAAGGATCTCCGCGAACCGAATGCCATGACTCTGGCCACCGCCGGAGCCGATGGCAAAGTCACCGCCCGCACCGTTCTGCTCAAGGCCTGGGACGAAAAAGGCTTTGTTTTTTACACGAACTACAACAGCCACAAAGCTCACCAGATCGCGGAGAACAGCAACGTGGCCCTCCTCTTTCCCTGGCTCAACATGGAGCGCCAAGTGGAAATCTGCGGACGCGCCGAGAAAGTCTCGCTGGCCGAGAGCTTCGCCTACTTCGCCAGCCGGCCCTTTTCCAGCCGCCTCGGGGCCTGGGTTTCGCACCAGAGCAGCGTCATCACCTCGCGCAGCCTGCTGGAGATGAAGTTTGACGAGATGAAGCGTAAATTTGCCAATGGTGAGGTGCCGCTGCCGGATTTCTGGGGCGGGTATCGCGTCGTGCCGGAGACGGTCGAGTTCTGGCAGGGCCGCACCAGCCGCCTGCATGACCGCTTCCTCTACACCCGTCTCGCCGAGGGCGGATGGAATCTCGAACGCCTGTCGCCCTGAGTTTGGAGCTTGCCCCGGGAGAACATCCCGGGAAGGCTTGCGCCAATGGACAAGGAGATCGCTGAGCTGCGAGCCCGCGTCGAGCGCCTGGAGCGAATGGCCGGGCTCACTCCACCGGCAGAACGTTCCGCTCCGGCGCCAACCGTTGAGCCTGCGAAGGAACCAGTTTCGCCACCTCCTGAACCCATCGTAGCGCCGTCGGCATTTTCCACTCCGCCGCCCCTACCGACGCCGCCTTCCCGGCCCGAGACCGCCCCCGCGCTGCGTTTCAGCGAAGCCTGGCTGGCCCGTACCGGCATCGTCCTGCTGCTCATTGGCGGCATTTTCTTTCTCAAGCTTTCACTCGATCGCGGCTGGATCACGCCGCTCCTTCAGCTCGCCATCGCCGTAGCCGCCTGCCTCGGGCTGATGACGTGGGGATTTCTCCTCTCCCGCAAGCGCCCGGAACTCGGTGATCTCGCCTTTGGCGGGGGCATCGCCGGGCTCGTCGGCGTGTGGACCTGCGGGCAATATCTCTACCACCTGTATCCCGGCTCCACGACCATAGTCCTTTCGCTCCTCACAGCTGCGATCTGCCTGGCTCAAGCTCTGCGGCAAAACTCCCGGGTGCTGTGCACTCTGGCGATTCTGGGGATTTTCATTTCGCCCCTCTTCATCGGCCTCGACCAGCCAGGGCTGTTTGCCATTCATGCCACGGTCATCACGATCATTGTCGCGCTGGTCTTCCTCCGCCGCGGCTGGCTCGGAGCTTTGTTCATCGGAGTCGTTACGGCGGGACTGCTCCTGTACGGAGCCGCAGTTTCCTCGCGGCTGGGCATCGACCATGAGCTGCGACCAGGGCTCCAGGCCGCATTGCTCTTTTGGTGGCTGGCTCTCTGGCTGGCGCCGGTCGCACGATATCAATTCCGCGGAGTATCTCCCGCACCTGTCGCCGCAGCATGGTTCACCTCCTTCACCCCGGCCTTGCTGGCCGCGGGGGCTTCGTTGACGATCTGGGGCGGGGATGCCCGACATGCCATCGGCATCTTTCTCCTGGTCGCCGCCATACTTTGCGCGGTGCTCGGTCGACTTCTGGCAATCAGCGGTTCACGGGAAATGGCGAACTGCCAGCAATTTGGCGCCGCCATCCTCGCAGGTGTCGCCTTGCCAGTGCTGCTTTCCGGGTGGGTGCTGTCATTTGCCTTTGCGGCCTTCATCATCGCCCTGCACTTCACGGCGGACCGCTCGAAAAACACCCCTCTCACCGTCGCAGCCATCCTGGCCTCGGCAGCGGGTCTGGTTTTCTTCGTGATTGAAGCCGTTCAACTCAGCAACTCGGGTGGCATTCTGCACGTCCTCTCCTCGCTGGGCTTTGTCATCGCCATCACAGCAGCAGCCTTTACCCGGCCAGACGGATCGCTGAAAAATTCGCATCAGGTCGCAGCCCAATGGATGCTCGTTTTCTGGTTCGCGGCGCTTTGCCCGCCCGGCATCATCCCCTGGTCGCTGGGGATCGTCCTCGCGAGCATCGCGGCCTGCGCGGGAATGGTGGGTTTTCCCGGTGGAAAAGCCTTAGCCCTGAAAGCATCGAGCCACATCCTCCTCGTGCTCGTCCTCATCGGAGCGGCGCTTCACCTGATGAACAGCGGAGAAAGCACGCCCTGGGTCAATGGACCAGCTCTCGCCATGCTTTTCACCCTGGGCGCAGCCGCGTTCCTGGCGCTTCGCTCCGCCGATCTCACTGTGAAGGCGGTCTATCTCTGGATCGTGCTGGCGGGAACACTGTTCCTGCTATCCCATGAATTCGCCCCGATCGGACGAGGCACGCTGGTGAGCATTTCGTGGACGGTGGTCGCCGTCGCGCTCATCGTGAGCGGCATTGTCCGCGATATCCGCCTCGTGCGCATCGCTGGGATTTGCACGCTCGTACTCGTGCTTGCCCGGCTCTTTACCGTGGATCTCGCTTCGCTCGACCTGCCCGCCAAGACGCTGGTCTTTCTCGGGATCGGTATCCTTCTCTTCTCCGCAGGCTACTTTCTCCCGAAGTTTTTACCCCGGGAGAATCCTCCTCGGAAAGATTAGGCCACGCCTGCGGGTTCCGCCGTGGGCGTCTCGGAGAATCCAAACAGTCGCCGATCGCGAATGATCGATGCCACCTCCGGCGAAACGCTCTTTTCCCATTGGGAATCTCCGGCCCGGATCTTCGCCAGCACCTCCGAGGAGCGAATCTTCAGGTAGTCCTGCTGATAGCCCTCGATGGCCTCGATAAAGCCATTCGTGATCAGGTGATTGTAGAGATGGCCGAGATTGTCTGGAGTCAGGAAGTTATCCGCCGTGACCAGTTCGCCGCTCTGCCCGACGAAGGGATAGACGTAGAGCTTCACGCCCTTCTTAAAGAGCCGCCCGAGGCCCTCCAGGATGCCGCCCTCCAAGTCGCGGTAATACTGCTCATCGAAAATCTCGACCAGCGCGGGAATGCCGAGCGGCAGGCCGATCATGCGGTCGGTGTATCGGGTCAGGTAATTCACCAGGCGGTAATACTCGCCATATTTCGAGATGAGCACGGTGCGCCCGATCGTCCGGAGCATGTCGACGCGATTGAGGAAATCGTGCAGATCGAGTTCTCCGCTGGAGAGCAGGTTCTTCATGGTGATTTCCATGAGGATTTCCGGCTCCTCGTTTTTTACCGTCTCCTCGCGCAGGAACATCGAGCGCGCACAATCCAGCATGTCGTTGGTGACGAGAGTGACCGGGCGGAAGCTGCCGCGCTCCACCAGCAGCGGCTTCTTGTAAAAGGCATCGGCGGGGCTGACCACCTCGCCATCGGCTCGGAACAGCGCGGCATCCGTGAGGCCGAGCGCAACCAGCTGGAGCGCCATGATGCGGTTGTCGATCTCGACGAAATCCGGCCCGCTGAACCGGATCATGTCGATCTCGATGCGGCCCGGCTCCAGATCGTCGAGCAGGGAGGTCAGGAACGCCTCGGGATTATCGCGCAGATAGAACGCACCATAGATGAGGTTAACGCCCACGATGCCGAGCGCCTCCTGTTGCTCCAGATTGTGCGGATCCAGCATGCGCACGTGGAGGATGATGTCGTTGGTCGGCTGGCGCGGCCTGGACTGGAACCTTATGCCCATCCAGCCATGGGACTCGTCGTGACGGCGAAAGCTGCGCGCGGCCACGGTATCGGCAAAGGCAAAGAAGGTGCGCTCGGACCCGACCTTCGCATCGAGACGCTCGATGAGAAGCTCGAACTCGTGCTCCAGCATGCTGTTCAGCCGGGCTTCGCTGACGTAGCGCCCGGAGTAGCCGTAAATCGAGTCGCTGAAGGTCATGTCGTAGGCCGACATCGTCTTGGCCACCGTCCCGGCAGCCCCTCCCACAGAGAAAAACTGGCGCGCAACCTCCTGACCTGCACCGATTTCCGCAAAGGAACCATAAAGTGCAGAGTCGCGATTGATCTTGAAGGCTTTCTTGCTCACCTGCTGATCGAAGGGCTCTGCTGGACTCATCCGCCGAGTTTGCCTGATCGCCCCGGTGAGGCAATAGGCAACTTTCCCGCCCGACGGTAAAATAGGCGGTTGCGCATGACGCGGACGGATTTACACTTCCGCCCGTGAATTCATTGCGTGTTCTGACCTGCGGCATCTTGTTTTCCGCCGGTCTGGCATTCCTCGGAGGATGTGGGCAGAAGGCTCCCGAGCAACCCGCACCCGCCGCCGAAGCAACACCTCCCCCTGTGCCGGAGGATCCGTCAGCCACCCGCATCGGACTCATCCTCCCCCTCTCCGGCGCGCAGGCCACCTTTGGCAATGACGCGATCAAGGGCGCTCAACTGGCGGAAGCGGAAATCAACGCCGCTGGCGGTGTGCTCGGCCACCCGATCAAGCTGATCGTCCGCGATAGTCAATCCGACACCGAAGCCACGCTGAAAGCGGTGAACGATTTGGCGGAAAAGGAAAATGCCGTGGCGTTGATCGGGGAAATCGCCAGCGACCGCACGCTCGCAGCCGCCCCGGTCGCGCAAAAGCTCGGCATCCCGCTCATTACCCCCGGAGCTACCCATGCGGGCGTGACGGCGGCGGGAGACTACATTTTCCGCGTCTGCTACACCGATGCGGCCCAGGCGATCGCCATGGCCAAGTTTGCCCGGTCCATCGACGTGACCAAGGCCGCCATACTCTACGATGCTACGAACCCCTATAGTTCGGACCTCGCGGCCATTTTCAAAAAGGATTTCTCCGAGCATGGCGGCCAGATCGTGGCCGAAGCCACCTACCAATCCGGCGAGTCCAATTTCTCCGCCCAGCTCCAGCAGATCAAGGCTGTCTCGCCCGAGATCATCTTCCTCCCGTCGTATTATCGAGAGGCCGCGATGGCCATCATTGAGGCGCGCCAGCTCGGCATCGAGGCTCCGTTCCTGGGCACCGATGGCTGGGACTCCTCGGAGTTCCTCCGGGTCGGGGGAAAGGCTGCCAATAATTCGTACTTCACCAGCCACTTCTCCGCCGAAAGCCGCGACCCGGCCGTGATCGACTTCGTCAAGCGCTACACGGCAAAGTACAACGCCTCACCGGCTCCCCTCGCCGCCCTCGGGTACGACAGCGTTTTCCTCGTGGTCGATGCCCTCAAGCGCGCTGGCTCCGACGACCCGGAGCCGCTGAAAAACGCCCTCGCAGGCACGCAGGATTTCCCTGGCGTCACAGGCAGGATCACCTTCGACGAGAAGCACAACCCATCGAAACCCGCCTTCGTCCTGCGCGTGCAGGACGGAAAGTTCAACTACATCGAGACGGTCGAGCCGCGCTGATCAGGCGGCGCGGTCTTTTTTCGCCTTTTCCGTTTCGCGCAGCAGCTTGTCGAAGCGCTTCGCGGTGTTGGAGTAGAACGGATACCGCGACGTGTCGCCCTGGCTGGGCTTGAAGCGCCAGTGTTTGTAGGCCCAGAGCCAGAGATGCGGCTCGGCGTGAATGGAGGGCTCCAGCACGTTCCAGCAGAGCTGGGTCACCTCGGCAGCCGTGGCGTTTTCCGGGTACTCCAGCGGCGGGTGGATGTGCATTCGCACCCGACCGTCCGGCATGGGGTGGCACTCTACCGGCATGATCAAGGCCCCCGTGCGCATGGCCAGCGCGGCGTGCATCTGGGTGGCGCACAGTTTGATGCCACCAAAGGTCTCGATGATCACTCCGGCCTCGTCGGGATCGATATTGAGATCATTGAGCATGGAGAACTTTCCGCCGCTCTTGAGATGCTTGAGCATGCGGATCATCGCGCGCTCCTGCGGGAAAATCTGGTGCCCGGTACTGGAGCGCAGGCGGTCAAAGATCGCGCCCAGGAGCGGGTTCCTGAACTTCTGCGTGATGACGAGACCCGGCTCCACAATGTAGGCGCTGATCAGGCTCATCCACTCGAAGTTGGAATAGTGCAGACACAGGTAAATGACCGGCTTGCCGATTTCCTTGTGACCCGAGGGATGATCCAGCCCCTCAACGACCGCGAGCTGTTGGAAGCGCTCCGGGGAGAGATTGGGCGCCCAGAAGAGCTCCAGCATCGTCCGGGCGAACGTCTGGTAGCTGCGCTCGGCAATGCGCGCTTTTTCCTTCGGCGTATACTTGTCGCCAAAGGCGGCGTCGAGATTAGCCCGGGCCACCTGCCGTCCGCGTTTGTCGGCGTGATAGGCAATCGAGCCGACCACCGCGGCAAGGCGGCGAAGCGCCCCGTAGGGCAGACGTCCCACCAGCCAGACCACGGCGGAAAGGCCGTAGTATTCCAGCCGCTGCTGAAAAGTCGGCTCCGCCATGGCTTACTCTGCCGCTGCCTCGATCCGCGGGAAGAGCACCTGCGGCTCACCCAGCACATGACCGTCCGGCAATCCACCCCACGCCGTGTCGGCGAGCTTGATTTCACCGGAAACCGCAAGCTGGTCAAGAATGCCACGCGAGGCCTTGGGCAGCACGGGATCGATGAGGATGGCGAGGATGCGCAATGACTCGGCCAGCGTGTAGAGCACGGTGTCGAGCTCCTGCGCTTTTTCCGGGTCCTTCGCAAGCTTCCACGGGGCGGATTCCTCGACGAAGGCGTTGCAGCGCGTCGCGAGGCCCCACGCGATTTCCAGCGCCTGATGCACGAGGTTCTGGTCGAGCGCGGTGGTGTAATCCTTCACCGTCTGCGCGGCGAAGGCGGAAATCTCGGCGGATTCGCCGCGCACGAGTTTGCCCTGGCGATAGCGCTTGGCCATGTTGAGCGTGCGGTTCAGCAGGTTGCCGAGGCTGTTGGCCAGGTCGACATTATACCGCTGCACGAGCCGCTGGTCGGTGAAGTCCATGTCCTGCCCCACCACGCAATCGCGCATGAGGAAATACCGCAGGCTTTCCACGCCGAAGGTGTCGGCGAAGGTGTGCGGGTCGCGGATGTTGCCGATTGACTTGCTCATCTTTTCACCGTCCACGAGCACGTAGCCGTGAACGAGGAAACGCGGCATGTCCTCATCGGCGAAGCCCATGGCCTTCAGCATGGCGAGCCAGTAGATGCCGTGGGCTGGGATGATGATGTCCTTGCCGATGACGTGCAGGGCGGGCCAGAGTTTGCGGAATTTTTCGTCATCGGAAAGATAGCCCGCGAAGCTGATGTAGTTCACCAGCGCGTCGAACCACACGTAGGTCACGCAGGAGGTGTCAAAGGGCAGCTCAATGCCCCAGGCGAGGCGGGACTTCGGGCGGGAAATCGAGAGATCACCGCTCAGGCGCTCGGCGGCATTGCGAAGCTCGGTCTGGCGGAAAGCCGGCTGGACGCAGCCCGGATGCGAATCGAGAAATTGCAGGAGCCAGTCGCGATAGTTGCCGAGGCGGAAGTACCAGTTTTCCTCCTCCAGCTCGACCACTTCGCCCCACTCCGGGCCGAAGTTGCCATCCTCGCCACGCTCCTTGTCGGTGAGAAACTGCTCCTGGCGCACGCTGTAAAAGCCGCGGTACTTCGCCTTGTAGATGTCCCCGCGATCGTAGAGATCCTGGAGGATTTTCTGCACGCAGCTCTTGTGCAGCGGGTCTGTCGTCGCGGCCCAGCCGTCGTAGCTGATCTCCAGCTTTTCCCAGAGGTCGAGGAACTTTGCCGTCGTCTTGGTGACAAACTCCTCGGGCGAGATGCCTTCCTTGGCCGCCGCCTGCTGCACCTTCTGCCCATGTTGATCAACGCCGGTGAGGAACCAGGAGTCATCCCCCTTCAGGCGATGATAACGCACGAGGACATCGGCGAGGATCTTCTCGTAGGCGTGGCCGATGTGAGGAGCCGCGTTGGTGTAGTCAATCGCGGTGGTGATGTAAAACGTCTTGCTCAAGGTATGTGCGGCTGGCTGAAACTTTTATGCAGGGAGCGAAAAGTATATCCGCTCGGCCCGGAGGCGTAAAGCCAAGAGCCGGAACCTGACATCCTAAACGAAATCCAACGCGGCCGTGCGCGCAAGCAGCCCGTGCCGCAGCGCCAGCTCCCGGAAAAGGAGGATCGCCTCCTTTTCCTTCTCGCCCAGATCGTAGCGGATGTGCCTCGTCAGGTACTCGTAAGAGCCATTCGGATCGCCCGTCTTGTTGGCAATCTCCCGCCGGGACTCAAGCCCGTCCGCCTTGACTTCCCGCAACGCCTTGGCGATTCCCGGCGCGTCCTTCACCCCCGAGCGCAGCGCCCACGCGGCAAAGACAAACGGCAGGCCGGTATGCGCCAACCAAAGCTCCCCGAGGTCGTGATATCGCCAGCCGCCATCGTGACGGGCGCGAAATTCCAGCGCCGGGTCGCCAATGATGAGGCGGGAGGCGTTCACCGGCGGATTCGACGAAGCTACCAGTTCCCAGTCGCCGGGATAAAACTCCGAGAGCAGCACCTGCAAAAGCGCAACCGAGCTCCGCGACGACGGATCGAGGTAGATTTCCCCCGGAACGCCAAACTGCCCACGGCTCGCCACGAAAACGCTGTGCACCGGCCCTCGGCATGCGATGGCGACATCATCGACCACCTTCTCGACGCCGAGATGCAGAATCTCGAAGAGCGGGATCAGGGCCACGTCGATCTTTCCGGCCTCGAAACTGTTCGTCAGCTTCGCTGGAACCTCAAGAACGACCTTTGCCGGGTCCAGCCCCCAGATAAGGGGCCTGGCATTGAGATAGGAAACACTGCCGACGCGAACGCCGGTCAAAGCGACGGGAGTCATCAGGCTGCGACGAGTTCGCCCGGCCCGGTGTTCGGAATGCGCTCGTAAAAGCTGTTTCGCTGCATCGGTACGCGGCCCGCTTCGCGGATCGCTTTCTCAAGGGCCGCGACGGTCTGCTGCTGCGGCGTCTGCGCGCCTGCCATATGGAAAATCTTTTCCTCGATGATCGTGCCGTGCAGGTCGTCCACCCCGTAGCCGAGCGAGAGCTGGGCGACGGGCAGCCCGAGGCTGATCCAGTAGCCTGTGATGTGCGGGATGTTATCGAGGTAAATGCGGCTGATCGCGATATTCTTCAGCTCCTCGTACGCCGTGGCGTGCGGGATGCCTTTCAGCGCGGGACGCGCACCGTCCGGCTCGAAGGCAAACGGAACAAAGCCGGTGAAGCCGCCCGTGTCGTCCTGAATCTCTCGCAGGCGGCGCAGGTGATCGATGCGATGATGGGCATTCTCGATGTGCCCGTAGAGCATCGTGCAGGTGCTGTGCTCGCCGAGCTGATGCCAGGTGCGGTGCACCTCGGCCCATTCCTCGGCGGTTTCCTTGCCTTTGCAAATCTGGTCGCGGATGCCCTGGTCAAAAATCTCAGCGCCTCCGCCGGTGATGGCGCCCAGGCCGTTCTCGCGGAGGAGGATTAGCGTGTCGCGCACCGGCATCTTGAAAACACGGTCGGCCAGATGGCGGATCTCGACGGCGGTAAAGGCCTTGATGATGAGGGCGGAATCCAACGCGCGCAGCTGGCGGAGCAGGTCGAGATACCAATCCCCGGTCAGAGTGGGATGCAGCCCGCCTACCATGTGAATCTCGGTGATGCCGAGCTTGAGCGCATCGCGCACGGTGTCGACGATCTCGGGGATCGCCATCTCAAAGGCGTGCTCCTCGCGTTTCTTCGCCCCAAAGGCGCAAAACTGGCACGATAGCAGGCAAACGTTGGAGTAGTTGATGTAGCGATTGTGAATGTACGTCGCCACATTGCCGTTGATGCGCTCCCGGAGGATATTGGCGATCGCGCCGATGCCGTTGAGATCGCGGGAACCGTACAGCGTCAGCCCGTCAGCGTCGCTAATCCTCTCGCCAGCAAGGACTTTATCACAGATGGGACGCAGTTCCGGGGCGAGCAGTTTCGGATTCAGAGCCATGGGTATTTCATCAATCTCACCTGCTACGTTCGTGCATGGCAAGACGGATTCAAGTCCCCGCCCGAAAATGGAATTTCAGGCGGGTGACTGATCAAAGAGATAACTAATGCTTCTTGTTCATGGCCGCGGTGAACCAGTCGACCTGGCCAAAACCGCCGCCTCCTCCCCCGCCCCGGTTGCCGGAGCGATGGCGATCCACGTCGCGGGAGTTGCCTTCCGGGCGCTTCTCACCCGGCTTGCGAGCGGGAGCCGCCTCGGGCTTGCTCTTCATGGAGAGGCCGATGCGCTTGCGCGGGAGATCGACCTCCATGACCGTGACATGGACCTTCTGGCCCACCTTCACGACATCGGCCGGACTTTTCACGAACTGGTCGGAAAGCTGGCTGATGTGGACGAGGCCGTCCTGGTGTACGCCGATGTCGACGAATGCGCCAAAAGCCGTGACGTTGGTCACGATGCCCGGGAGTTTCATCCCCGTCTGGAGCTGCTCCATCTTCTCGACGCCATCGGCAAAGCTGAACGCCTCAAACTGCTGGCGCGGATCGCGGCCCGGCTTGGCCAGCTCCTGCATGATGTCGTTGAGAGTCGGCAGACCGACGTCCTCGGTGACGTACTTCTTCAGGTCGATCTTGTTGCGCTTCACGCCATCCTTGAGCAACTCGGAAACCGTCGCGCCGATGTCGCGGGCGATGTTGTTAAGGAGATCGTAACGCTCCGGGTGCACGGCGCTCGCGTCGAGCGGGTCCTCGCCGTCGCGGATGCGCAGGAAGCCCGCCGCCTGCTCGAACGCCTTCGGGCCGAGGTTGGCGACCTTGAGGAGTTCCTTGCGGCTCTTGAAGGGGCCATTGGCATCGCGATGCTCGACGATGCTGGCGGCGGTGCGGGAGTTCAGGCCCGACACGTAGCTCAGCAGGTGCTTGCTCGCGGTGTTGAGTTCCACGCCCACGTTGTTCACGCAGGAGATGACGATGTCGTCGAGGGAACGCTTGAGGGCGTTCTGGTCCACGTCGTGCTGGTATTGACCGACGCCGATCGACTTGGGATCGATCTTCACGAGTTCCGCCAGCGGGTCCATGAGACGGCGACCGATGGAGACCGCGCCGCGCACGGTGATGTCGTGATTCGGGAATTCCTCACGGGCAACCTCCGAGGCCGAGTAAATCGACGCGCCGGATTCGTTGACCACGACGACCGGGATGGAAGTCGGCAGCTTGATCTTGCGGATAAAAGCCTCGGTCTCGCGGGAGGCTGTGCCGTTGCCGATGGCGATAGCCTCGATGTGATGCTTCTTCACGAGAGAGTGCAACACCTCGGCGGCCTCGACCTGCTCGCGGGTGCTCTTCTCGGGGTAGATGACTTCGTTCTCCAGCAGCTTGCCCTGGCGGTCGAGCACGACCACCTTGCAGCCCGTGCGGAAGCCCGGGTCGATGGCGAGCATCGTCTTCTGGCCCAGCGGCGAAGCGAGTAGAAGCTCGCGCAGGTTCTCGGCGAAAACGCGGATGGCTTCCTCGTCGGCCTTCTTCTTATAGAAAATACGGGCCTCGGCCTCCATGGCGAACCCGAGGAGACGCTTGTAGCAATCCTGGGCGGCGAGACGCACCTGCTCGGCAGCGGGCGATTTACCGCGCACGAAGAGATTTTCCACGATGGTGAGCGCGTCTTCCTCCGGCGGGGTAAGACGGGAATACAGGAAGCCCTCGGATTCACCACGGCGAATGGCGAGGATGCGGTGCGAAGGCGCGTTGGCGGCGGGTTCGCTCCAGTCAAAGTAGTCCTTGAACTTGGCCCCCTCCTCTTCCTTGCCCAGGGCGACCTTGGATTTCAACACGCCCTTGGTCAGGTAAAGGTCGCGCAGCTTGGCGCGCACCTCGGCATCGTCGTTGATGCGCTCGGCGATGATGTCGCGGGCTCCGGCCAGAGCGGCCTCGGCGTCCGGCACTTCCTTGGCGGCGTCGACGAACGGAGCGGCCTCCGCCACCGGGTCGGTCGAGGCGTCCTGCGCCCAGAGGATGTCGGCCAGCGGTTCGAGTCCGCGCTCCTTGGCGACGGTGGCCTTGGTGCGCTTCTTCGGGCGGAACGGCAGGTAAATATCCTCCAGGGTCGCGAGCGTCTCGGCGCCGTCGATCTTGGCCTTGAGCTCCTCGGTCAAAAGTTTGCGCTCCTCGAGCGAGGAGACGATGGACTCGCGGCGCTTGTCGAGTTCGACCAACTGCTCAAGGCGGTCGCGAATCGAGGTGATCTGCACTTCGTCCAGCTCACCCGTGCGCTCTTTGCGGTAACGCGCGATAAAGGGCACCGTGGCTCCCTCCTCCAGGAGCATCGCTGTCGCGGCGACCTGACGGGGCTGCAGCTTCAGTTCCTGGGTAACTTTCAGTACGTATTTTTCGATCATTGCGGGAGAAAAAGGGTGCGTCATGTTGCGCCAATTCCACGCGGAGTCAATGAGGAGAAAATTCCATTTCTCGCTTGCGCACCCGGCATCGGCTTCCATGGTAGAATTCATCGACTTTGGCGAGGTTTCCCTGCGCCCAGGAGAAGCCGAAAACTCCCGAAAGAGGTCTCCATTGAGTCAAAGACGGTCGCCTTCAACCGCGAAAATGCTCAGGTGAGGCGTTTTTCTTGCCCGCAGCCTTACGTAGCGTCCCGCTGTATCAGTCCCCGCATTTCCGGCGGTCTTTTCTGCATCTCGCCACCTTCCATGGGAGAAAAGCGCTCCCCTCATCCCGACTATTATTAGTTATTCTTATTTTCTTGTTTGCTCGACACCTGAACGGCATCCTCGGGCCAGTTGGCCGATTGATGAGCATCCTCAATCCCAGGCGTGAAAAGGGGCATGATCCGGACCTGATGATCCGGAGGGGGCAGTGTAGTAGCCGCGTGGCTGGCTGAATTCCCGATTCCCTACCCTAAACACCCGCCATGAACACCAATCTTCCCCAGGTTTCGCCTCCTTCCGACGAATTGATCGAGAAAATGAACGCTTGGTGGAGGGCGGCCAACTATCTCAATATCGGCCAGATCTATCTCAAGGCGAACCCGCTCGTGAAGGAGCCGCTCACGGTCGATCACATCAAGCCCCGCCTGCTCGGCCACTGGGGCACCTCGCCGGGCCTGAATCTCGTCTACGTCCACCTCAACCGGCTGATCAAACAATACGGCCTCGATGCAGTCTACATGGCGGGCCCGGGTCACGGCGGTCCGGCGCTGGTGGCCAATGTCTATCTGGAGGGAAGCTATACGGAGTTCTTCCCCGAAATCACCCGCGATGAGGCCGGGTTGCTCAAGCTCTTCCGGCAGTTTTCCACGCCGGGAGGAATCCCGAGCCACGTCAGCGCGACCACTCCGGGCTCCATCCATGAGGGCGGCGAGCTGGGTTATGTCCTGGTCCATGCCTTTGGCGCGGTGATGGACAATCCGGAGCTGATTGTCGCGGCGGTCGTTGGCGATGGCGAGGCGGAGACCGGGCCGCTGGAGGGAAGCTGGAAAGGCATTCGCTTTATCAATCCCGAGCGCGACGGAGCCGTGCTGCCGATCCTGCATCTCAACGGCTACAAAATCTCCGGCCCCACCGTCTGGGGACGCGAGAGCGACGAGAACATCGCCCGCTTCCTGGAGGGGCATGGCTACGAACCCCACTTTGTGGAGGGCGACGATCCGCTGACCGTTCATCGGGACTTCGCCGTGTGCCTGGAGACCGCCATCCTCAAGATCCAGGCGATCCAGAAGGACGCCCGTGAGAATGGCTTCACGGTACGCCCCATCTGGCCAGCCATCGTCCTGCGCACGCCGAAAGGCTGGACCGGCCCCAAGGTGGTCGACGGCCTGCCGGTCGAGGGAACCTTCCGCGCCCATCAGGTGCCGCTCTCCACGGTGCGGGAAAATCCCGCTCACCTCAAGATGCTCGAAGAGTGGCTGCATAGTTATCGGCCCGAGGAGCTTTTCGACGAAAACGGGACCTTTCGCGCCGACCTCTTTGCGCTGGCTCCCTCAGGCGATCATCGCATGGGCGCAAACCCTCATGCCAATGGCGGCAAGCTCACCATCCCGCTCGATCTGCCGGATTTCTCCGACTACGCGGTGCCGGTCCCCGCGCCCGCCAACGAACGCCTCGAATCGACGCGCGAACTCGGGAAATTCCTCCGCGATATCTATAAGCGGAATCCGCATAACTTCCGCCTCTTCTGCCCGGACGAGACGAACTCGAACCGCCTCGGCGCGGTCTTTGAAGTCACCGACCGCTGCTTCGTCAGCCCGCTCATCAGCATCGACGATCATGTCTCGCACTCCGGGCGCGTCATGGAGGTGCTCAGTGAGCACAACTGTCACGGCTGGCTGGAGGGCTACAATCTCACAGGACGCCACGGGCTTTTCGCCACCTACGAGGCCTTTGCCATGGTGGCGGATTCCATGTCGATGCAGCACGCGAAATGGCTGGAACACTGCCGCCACATTCCATGGCGCAAGCCGGTTCCGTCGTTGAATTACCTGCTCACCTCGACCTGCTGGCGCAATGACCACAATGGCTTCAGCCACCAGGGCCCCGGCTTCATCGACAACCTCATCAACAAACGCCCGGAGGTCGCCCGCGTCTATCTCCCGCCGGATGCGAACTGCCTGCTCAGCGTGGCGGACCACTGCTTCCGCAGCACGAACTACCTCAACGCCATCGTCATCGACAAGCAGCCGCAGCTGCAATACCTGACGATGGAACAGGCCCGCGCCCATTGCGCGCGTGGCGCCGACATCTGGGAATGGTGCAGCAACTGCCCGCCGGATGAAGAACCCGACATCGTGTTCGCCTGCGCAGGCGACATCGCGACGCAGGAAACCGTCGCCGCCGCGTGGCTCCTGCGCCAGCATTTGCCGAGCGTCCGCGTGCGTGTCGTCAATATCGTGGACCTGATGGCGCTCCCGCCTCGGGACAAGCACCCGCACGGGATGGATCATACGGACTTCGTCCGCCTCTTCACCGAGAAAGGTCACGTCATCTTCGCCTTCCACGGCTTCCCCGGCGTGGTTCACCAGCTCATTCATGGGCGGCCCGACCAGGACCGCTTCCACGTGCGCGGCTACATCGAGGAAGGCACGACGACCACGCCCTTTGACATGGTGGTGCTGAACAAGATGAGCCGCATCCATCTCTGCCAGGACGTGATTCGCCACGTGCCGCGACTCGCGGGTGAGGAAAGCCGCCTGCTCCAAGCCACGGAGGACCTGCTCCAGAAACACCGCCGCTACGTGCGGGAACATTTCGCAGACCTGCCCGAGATCGAGAACTGGGTCTGGACCGACTGATTTTATGCCAGCGCAAAACGACACCCCCATCGTGAAAACTCCCCAGCAGATATTGACCGAGCAATCGGTCGATCCCGCAAAGGGGCTGACCCCGGAGGAAGCCTCCTCCCGGCTTGAGAAATACGGCCCCAATGCCATCGAGGAGAAAAGCCAGAGCGCGCTGAAGCGTTTCCTGGGCTACTTCTGGGGACCGCTTCCGTGGATGGTGGAGGCTCCCGCCGTGATGGCGGCGATCATTGGCGACTGGGTGGATTTCTCGATCATCGTCTTCATGCTCGTCTTCAACGGCGTGCTGGGTTTCTGGGAGGAAAGCACCGCCTCCAGCGCGCTCTCGGCGCTGAAGAATTCCCTCGCCCTCACCGCCAAGGCTCTGCGCAAAGCGGTATGGGGCGATGTCCCTGCGAACGACCTCGTACCCGGCGACATCGTCCGAGTGCGGCTGGGCGATGTGATTCCCGCCGATGGCGTCTTGCTGGACGGCGATTACCTCGATGTCGATCAGTCCGCCCTCACCGGGGAATCGCTCTCGGTTTCGAAAAAAGGCGGCGATGTCGTGTACTCCGGCTCCATCGTGAAGAAGGGCGAGATGACGCTCGTCGTCACCGCCACCGGCACGAACACCTTCTTTGGCCGCACCGCCAAGCTCGTCGCCTCCGCCGGCACGAAGTCCCACCTTCAGGAGGCAGTCGTCGGCATCGGGAACTTCCTGATCATTCTCACCCTGGCTCTCGCGGCTGTTCTGATCGTGGATCAGCTCGCCGGAATGCGCGGGCATTTCTCGAAGAACGGTCTCTTCGGCCTAGCCGAATACGTCCTCGTCCTGCTCGTCGCAGCCGTGCCCTTCACCACGCCCGCAGTCCTCTCCGTCACGATGGCGCTCGGCGCGAAGATGCTCGCCATCAAGAAGGCCATCGTCTCCCGGCTCGAATCCATCGAGGAACTCGCAGGCATCGACATCCTTTGCTCGGACAAGACCGGCACGCTCACGCAGAACAAGCTCACGCTCGGAGACGTCCTGCCCTGGAACGGCGCAACCGCGCAGGACGTGATCCTCGCCGGTGTGCTCGCCTCCAAGCTGGAGGACAAAGACCCGATCGATCTCGCCATCGCCGCCGGGCTGAAGGATCAGTCAACCGCAAGCGCCTGGACGTTGAAAACCTTCGTCCCCTTCGATCCGGTGAGCAAGCGCACGGAGGCCACGCTCACCGATGCGGCAGGCAAGACCATTCAGACCACCAAGGGCATGCCGTCGGTCATTCTCGGCTTGTGCGACCTGAGCGACGCCGACCGGAAAAAAGCGGAGGATTCCGTAACCTCGCTGGCCACGCGGGGAATGCGCGCCCTCGCCTCCGCTCGCAAGGAGGCTGGCGGCCCGTGGACCTTCCTCGGCATCCTGCCCCTCATGGACCCGCCGCGCGCGGATTCCAAGCAGACGATCGCGGAAGCCCGCGAACTCGGCGTGCAGGTCAAGATGGTCACCGGCGACGACGTCGCCATCGCCCGCACGATCTCGGGGGAACTCGGCATGGGTGAGAACATCCAGCTCGCCTCCGATCTCTTCCCGGAAGGCGCCTCGGTCGACAAACTGCCCGCCAATGCCGCCGCCCACATCGCTGCGGTGGATGGATTTGCCCGCGTCTTCCCCGAGCACAAATACGGCGTGGTGAAGGCCCTGCAGGATGCCGGGCACATCGTCGGCATGACCGGGGACGGCGTGAACGACGCCCCCGCGCTAAAGCAGGCCGACGTCGGCATCGCGGTCTCGGGAGCAACCGATGCCGCCCGCGCCGCTGCCGCGCTCGTGCTGACGGCTCCGGGCTTGTCGGTCATCATCGACGGCATCAAGGAAGCCCGGCGCATCTTTGAGCGGATGATGAGCTACATGCTGTACCGCATCGCCATGACGGTCGCGATCATGTTCTTCGTCGTCACGGCGGTGGTCTGCTATGACTTCTTCCCGCTCAGCGCGGTGATGATCATCGCCCTCGCCCTGCTGGACGATCTGCCGATCATGACCATCGCGTATGACAACGCCTCCGCCGCGCCGCAGCCGGTGAAATGGCACATGCCGCGCATTTTCATGATCTCCTCGATCCTCGGCATCTTCGCCGTGGTGGAGAGCTTTCTCCTGCTCTTCCTCAGCCAGGATATCTACCACCTCGACAAGCCGCATATCCAAACCATGATGTTCCTGCAACTCGTCGCCGGAGGGCACCTGATGCTCTTTGTCACGAGGGCGACAGGCCCATTCTGGAAGCCGCCTTTCCCGGACAAACGGCTCTTCATCGCCATCGTGGGAACCCAGATCGTCGCCGTACTCCTCTGCGGTTTCGGCGCGGGAACCGTGGTGCCTGCCCTGCCATGGAACATCATTGGCTGGGTGTGGGTTTACAACATCGCGTGGATGTTCCTCCTCGATTTCGTGAAGCTCATGATCTACCGCGTGCTCGACGACTGGAGGCTCCACGAGGGACGGTCGTTCTTCACCACCATCCGCACCCACCTGAGCCCATTCGGTTCGCTCTATGCGAAGAAGGGGCCCCGGCAGTAACTAATGCGCTAACGCAACGGAGCCGTCGCCAGGGTCGCCACGCGGCGGTATCCCCGGTTGGACAGTTCCGCCGCAGCATACGAAGCAAAGGCGGGACTCTGCCCGACAGCGGGAAGCAGGACGATCATCTCGTCGCTGATCGCATCGAGCTTGGGCCGGATGTCGCGCTTCAGGCCAAACGGCGGATACGCGGGCAGCGTTCCTCCGCGGCTCCAGGAACGTATAAGCGTCTTCTGGACCGCGCGGGACGCCGCCATCTGGGCCTTCATGAACGCCTCGACCTGAAAGGCTGGCACGCCTTTGGCTTCTCCCTTGCTGACGAGACCAGCCAGGAGCTCCGCCTCCCGCTTGGGATCGTAAACCGGGAGGGTGTCCCGGTACTTGACCCACGCGACCTGCGAGGCGAGGTCGAGCCGGTTGCCCATCAGCTCCACCATGCGCTTCTGCGGCAGCGTCGGGTGAAACGAGGACTTGGAGGCAGGAGTGGCGCATCCACCGACGAGCGCGAGGCAACACATGGCGATAAAGGAACGTCTCAGCGTTTTCATCGCATCAAAGCGCGGGAAACTTCACCCACCTCGCGCCGAGGTTGGAGCTTTTCACCGCCGTCTCGATGAAGGCCATGCCATACACGCCGTCATCGATCGTCGGGTAATCCACGTCCTTGGGAACCTTCTTGCCCGCGACCTCCGCGCGAATGGCCCGGAAGGCCTCCGTATAGATGTTTCCAAACGCCTCCAGGTATCCCTCGGGATGCCCGGCGGGAATACGCGTGAACTTCTGGAGCTTCGGCGAGAGGTAACCATTGCCCCGCCCCCAGACCTGGCGCGGCTGGTCGGGGAACTTCACCACGAGCTGGTTCGGATGCTCCTGATGCCACTCGATCGCGGCCTTTGAGCCGTAGACGCGGATGTTGAGATTATTCTCCTCGCCGATGGCGATCTGTGAGGCGAAGAGCGTGCCTTTCGCCCCGCCCTTGTAGCGCACGAGGATGCTGCCGTCGTCGTCGAGCAGGCGGCCCTTCACAAATGTGGACAGATCCGCACAGAGGCTCTCGATCTCAAGCCCCGTGATGTAGTGGGCGAGATTTTCTGCATGCGTGCCGATGTCGCCGAGCGAACCCGCCGCGCCGCTGCGCTTCGGGTCCGTGCGCCATGCGGCCTGCTTCTGCCCGTCCTTTTCCAGGAAGGAACTCAGCCAGCCCTGCGGGTACTCGGCCACCACCTTGCGAATCTCGCCGAGGAAGCCGGAGCGCACGAGTTCGCGCGCCTGCTTCACCATGACATTGCCGGTGTAGTTGTGAGTCAATACAAAGACCTTGCCGCTTTTGGCCACGACCTTGCGAAGCTCCTTCGCCTGCTTGAGGTCGAAGGTCACGGGCTTGTCGCAGATGACATTGAAGCCGCTCTCCAGGAAAAGCTTCGCCGGGCCAAAGTGCTGATGGTTCGGCGTGACGATGACGACGAAATCGAGGCGCTCGCTGGCGGGTTTGGACTTTTCCGCCGCCGCCATTTCCTCATAGCTGCCGTAAACCCGTGACGGGTCGAGATGCAAATCCGCACCTGATTCGCGTGAGCGCGTGGGGTCGGAGGAAAATGCCCCGGCCACGAGTTCCGCCTGCTGGTCCATCGCCGCCGCGATCCGGTGAACCGCACCAATAAAGGCTCCGCGGCCGCCGCCTATCATTCCGTATCGAAGTTTGCGTGCCATAAAATCTTACTGTTCTGCTTTGTCGAAGGCTGAGTCAAAGGCGCGTTCGCTGGAGGGGAAGTCCAGCGCGCGGACAGCGCGAGCCGCCTCGGTCGCGCCATGGATACGATCCATGCGGGCATCCTCCCACTCCACGGAGAGCGGCCCGTGATAGCCGATGTCGTTCAAGGCCACGATCACATCCTCAAAGCGGATGTCGCCGCGCCCGATCGAGCGAAAATCCCAGAAGCGCCGGGCATCGCCAAAGCTCGTATGCCCGCCAAAGACGCCGACCGAGCCATCGCCGTGCCCCCACCAGACGTCCTTCATGTGGGCGTGATAGATGCGGTCGGAGAAGGTGCGGATGAACTTCACATAATCCACGCCCTGGTAGCCCAGGTGCGACGGATCGTAGTTGAAGCCAAACCGTTTGTGCCCGCCGACGGCCTCGATGGCCCGCTGGGCGGAGACACTGTCAAAGGCGATCTCCGTCGGATGCACCTCCAGGGCGAAATTCACATTCAGCGCGTCGAAGGCATCGAGGATCGGCGTCCAGCGCGCGGCAAAGTCTTCAAACCCTTTGTCCCAGAATGCCTGCGTCGTCGGCGGGAACGCGTAGATGGAATGCCAGATCGAGGAGCCGGTGAATCCGTTGACCACGGCCAGCTCTCCGACCTGCGCTCCCGGCCTGGCATCAAAAAACGCGCGAGCCGCCTTGCCCGTGGCGATCATCTCCGCGGCCGCCCGCTGGCGCACGCCCTCGGGATTTCCATCGCCCCAGACCTCCGGCGGCAGGATGCTGCGATGGCGGTCATCAATCAGGTCGCACACGGCCTGTCCGACGAGATGGTTCGACAGGGCGAAACAGGTGAGTCCGTTTTCCTCCAGGAGCTTCCAGAGGTTGGGAATATAGGACGGATCGCTCAGGGCCTTGCGAACATCGAAGTGGTCGCCCCAGCAGGCGAGTTCCACACCATCGTATCCCATGGACTTGACGAGCGGGAGGAGTTCGCGAACCGGGAGGTCCGCCCATTGGCCGGTGAACAACGTGAGGGGTCGGGGCATGAGGCCGTAATGTGTCAGCCTCGCCGCCCGGGTGCAAGTCGAGGGATTCCCCCTTGTTCCTGCCCGGAATTTGCGCAAAAAACGGAAAAGTGCGAACTGTAATGGCTTTGCGAATTCCCCCCCTCGTCCTCGGCATCACCTTTTCCCTCGCGGCTTCGTATAGCCTCCAGGCTCAGGACCTGCGCCGACCGCCCACGTCGGCGGATCGTCAGCAGTTCGGCTCCACCGGCTGGCCAGCCGCCCGCGACCAGCTCCAGTCAATCCTGCTCGCCAATTATCTGCCGGGCGGCTCTCTGCGCCCCGGCAGCACCGGCGTCACGGCCTTTAAGAGCTGGCTGCTTCTCTGGAAATGGGCCGATCTTCTTTCCCGGCCCGAGCAATCTGGCGAAGCCCCGGGCAGCGATCCCGCCACGCCTTCTCAGCCTTCTCCCGATGCAAAAATAAACGCCGACCTGCTCGATCCCGCCGTCATCCGGGCTTGGATCGCCGACGAGGCCTTCGGCGCGATGCTGTTCGCCAACCTTTCACCTCAAGACAATGCCACCGAGGTGCTGAAGAATCTTCAATCCATCTATCAAGCCAATACGGCAAAGTTCCGGGAATATGCCGCCCTGGCCATCGCTCTGGCCGTGGTCTACGACGTGCCGCTCCCGCCCTACTGGCCGCATCAACAAGTCACCCAGTCGCTCATTCCGATCACGAATCAAAGTGTGGCGGAGCGATTCGCCTATTGGACCGAGGCAAACGAGGCGCATGACCTGCTGCTCGACATCCGCAGGCTGAATCCCGAGCAGCTCAAGTTTCTCATCGACGCCCCGATCGACCCGGCGGAGTTTGCCTGGGCGCGCAAGCGCGTGCGGCTTTCCCGCACGGAGATGCCCAAGGCATTTTCGATGATCCGGTATGATCGAGACCGCCTGCTCGGCCAGCGATACTCGTGGACAGAGGGACCTTATACCTTGGAGGAGATTTATTCCAAAGGCGGCATCTGCGTCGACCAGGCCTACTTTGCCAGCATGGTCGGCAAAGCGCGCGGCCTTCCCACTCTCTATTTCTCGGGCCAAGGGGTGGATGGCGGCCATGCGTGGTTCGGGTACATGAAGATGGACGACAAGTGGGAGCTGGATTGCGGTCGTTACGAAAACCAGAACTACGCCACAGGTGACGCCCTCGATCCCCAGACGTGGACGCCCATCAGCGACCATGAGCTCCAGTTCCTCGCCAAGCGCTTCCGCGACACTCCGCTCTATGCCGCCTCGCAGGACGACATCCTGTTTGCCCGGCTGTTCCTCGCCGCAGGCCAGAACGACAAGGCTCTCCGCGCCGCCGACAGCTCCGTCTCGGTGTGCCCGGAGAATTCCGACGCCTGGAACGAAAAGACCAGCGTGCTGGAGAAAACCCAGGCATCCCTCCCCATCCTGCGAACCCACCTGGAGGCCGCCTCCAAGCAATTCACCAACTACCGCGACCTCCGCGTCGACTATCAACTCGCCATCGCCAAGGTCGCACGCGACCAGGGCGACACGGCCACAGCCGATTCGCTCGAGCGTCAGGCGCTCAGCCAGAACAAGAAAAAGCGGTCCGACCTGAGCGTCGGCATCGCCGCAGGCCGCCTCGCCACGCTGGTCGAGCAAAAGCAGTTCGACGAGGCTTTCAAGGAATACAAAAAGCAGATCACCAGCCTGGGCAAAACCGGCGGCGGCAATTTCTTCTACGACGTCGTGGCGCCATTCGCCATGGCCCTGAAAGAAGCTGGCGACGCCGAGAAGGCTGCCAGCGCGGTTTCCCTCGCGCGCAAGGCGCTTCGCCCCGAGTCCGGAGGCATCCTCGATGTCGACATGAAGCAGCTTGAGGATGCGATTTCCGCCAAGGCGGGAAACTGACGTTCCTTTCCCGAAACGTCCCCGGCTCCAAAAAGAAAGGGACGCCGGATGTCTTGCGACAACCGGCGTCCCGGAGATTTAACGATCAGCCGATTAGGCGGGGATCAGTTCCTTGACCATCTCGCGCTCCTGCTTGAGCTCGTTGATGGTGGCTTCGATCTTGCCCTTGCTGAAATCGCTGAGCGGCAAGCCCTGCACGATCTCGAGCTTCGAGCCGTTGGAATGGACCGGGAACGAGGTGATGAGTCCCGCCTCGATGCCATAGCTGCCGTCGGAGCAAAGCGCCACGCTGTGGAAATCGCCAGCCGCAGTCGGCTCGATGATCGAGCGGACGGTGTCCACCACGCCATGGGCGGCGGACTTGGCCGAGGAGAGACCACGGGCCTCGATGATGGCGGCGCCACGGAGCTGGACGCTCTTGATGAAATCATTCTCGAGCCACTGAGTGTCTGTGATGACAGACTTCACCGGCTTGCCGTGGATCTTGGCGTTTTCAAAGTCGGGATAGAGCGTGCTGGAGTGGTTGCCCCAGATGGCGACGTTGGTCACAGCGCTGGAGTGCACGCCAGCCTTGGCGGCGAGCTGCGACTTGGCGCGGTTCTCGTCGAGACGAGTCATCGCGAACCAACGGTCGCTGGGCACATCGCGCCCATTGTTCATAGCGATGAGACAGTTCGTATTGCAGGGGTTGCCCACCACGACGACGCGGACATCGGAGGCGGCGTTCTTGGCGATGGCGGCACCCTGGGAGATGAAGATCTTGCCATTGATGCCGAGGAGATCCTTGCGCTCCATACCGGCCTTGCGCGGCACGCTGCCGACGAGGAGAGCCCAGTTCGCGCCGCTGAAGCCTTCATCGAGGTCAGCCGTGGCAACGATATTGGAAAGAAGCGGAAAGGCGCAGTCGTTGAGTTCCATCACCACACCCTCGAGCGGCTTGAGAGCGTTGGGGATTTCGATGAGACGAAGTTCGACAGGCTGGTCCGGGCCGAAAACAGAACCGGAAGCGATACGGGGAAGGAGAGAGTATCCGATCTGACCCGCAGCGCCGGTCACAGCGACTTTAATGGGAGCTTTCATACATTAATAAAACTAATGCAAGATGGCCCTTTCCCAAAGGACAAAAGCAGAAAACGCGAAGAATTTCGCTTAAACCGCCGACCCGGAAAATGAGAAACCCCGTTTGCCTCGCGGCAATACGGGGTTCCTCGGTGCTGGGGGAGAAAGTGGTGTTTTAGACGAGCTCCTTGAGAGCCTTGCCTGCAACGAACTTGACCGTCTTGGAGGCCTTGATCTTGATCTTCTGGCCGGTCTTCGGGTTGACACCCGTGCGGGCCTTGCGGCTGGCGACTTTGAAGGTTCCGAAGCCGATGAGCTGCACCGTCTTCGATTTCTTGACGCCCAACTTGATTCCGTCGATTACCGCGTTAACCGCGCGTTCAGCGTCTGCTTTGCTGGTTCCGAGAGTTTTCTGGACGGCTTCGACAAGTGCAACTTTGTTCATTGAAGGAGAAGAGATTGAGAGTGTTTGGGACTATGACTAAGTTTGTCCGTGTCTGTCAACGTTTTCGGAGGAAAAAGTGACAAAAGCACAATTTCGCGAAAAAGCAAATCGGCCCGGAGTTGCGGGAGACGGGGGCGAGTCGTATAGAACAGCATGACTTTTGAGGAACAAATCGCCCTCTATCTGGGCCGCGAGCCGCGCATCGCAGCCACTGCCTACATCGCGCCAGGCGCATTCGTCGCGGGCGACGTGACAGTGGGCGAGGAAGCCAGCATCTGGCCGGGCTGCTCGCTGCGGGGGGACATCGCTCCCATCATCATCGGAGCACATTCCAACGTGCAGGATGGCTCCGTCGTTCACGTGGCGGACGACAAGCCCGCCATCATCGGCGAGTGGGTCACCATCGGCCACCAGGCCATCGTGCATGCCTGCGAAATCGAAGACGAGGTACTCATCGGCATGGGAGCGGTGGTGCTCGATGGCGCAAAGATCGGCGCCCGCAGCATCATCGGAGCCGGCGCGGTCGTGACGGGCCGCATGGTGGTGCCGCCGGGGTCGCTCGTGCTTGGCTCGCCTGCCACGATCAAGCGCTCCCTGAGCACCGAGGAACAGGCCAGGGTCCGCGTCTGGGCCGAGCGTTACGTGACCGTGTCGCGAGCCTATCTCTCCGGCATGGCCAAGGTTGCCCAGCCATCCGCCTGCTGCTAGGCTGCTCTCATGAGCAAGCCCGTGGAACAGATTTTTGTCCGTGCGATCATTCCGACGAGCGCAGGCATCGCTGTCTTCGTTGGCAATGCCGAAAAGGTCTTCGTGATCTATGTGGATCCGAGCGTCGGCAGCGCGATCAACATGTTCCTCAACGGCACGGCGAAGGAGCGTCCCCTCACCCACGATCTCATGGCTCTCATCCTCGCGTCGCTCGGCGCGAAAGTGGATCGCATCGTCATCAACGATCTGAAGAGCGGCACCTACTACGGCCGCCTCATCCTCACCGCGGAGAATGAACTCCAGCAGCGAAAGATCATCGAGCTCGACGCCCGGCCGAGCGACTGTATTGCCTTGGCCTGCCAGCAAAAGGCCCCGATCTACGTCAGCAAGGAGGTCTGGGACGAGGTGGAGGACATGTCCGACGTGCTCACCTCCATGCAGCAGCAACAGCAGGAGCAGTCTGGCGAGGAAGACGAAGAGGGCTGAGCGAGGCCCCTCAATCTAGCGCCCCCGCCAGCGCGTCAACGCCGCATCCGTGAGGAAAGCGGCCGCCAGCAAGAGCAGGAGCCAGTTTCCCAGCGGAGAGTACCCTGCCGTCGAAGGACGATGCCAGGCCTGCCGGAGATCCGTGATCACACGACCGCCGCTCGCCGCAGTGACAGCGCGCAAAGCGTCAACCCGGTCGGGTGAGGAATCCCACTCGGGATCGACGGATGGCGCCACGGGGCCAAATCCCCAGCGGGCATCCCCCGCCCGCACGATGCCCCGCAGCGGTTTTCCCGGTTGCAGCGGGACCAGGGCCTCCAGCCGCCTCGGCTCGATGCGGGACCACGGGATGACGCGGGAGTCCCCGGATGTCCCGTCGGAAACGATCAATACCGGCGGCGTTTTGGCGAAGGCCTCCGTCCAGGAATCGTCCGCCAGGAGTTCGATGCTCACATCGTTGCCGACAGTCTTCACCCGCAGGCTCGTTCCCTGCGGAGTTGCAGGAGGCAGGAGCCAGCGGGCCAGGGTCTGCACGAAATCCGAGGCTGACGGCCACTCGCGAAACGCGGTGGAATATTCGCCGGACAAGGGAAAACACACGGCCGCCGCCCTCCCGATGCCGCGCTGCCAGAAAGCGACGAGCGGCGCCTTGTATTCGTCGCCCGAGATCAGCGCGGCCGAGGCGCCGGGACGCAGATAGCTGAGGTTGTAACCATCGACCTGCTTGAGCCAGTCGATGCGCCGCGGGGAGATTTCCGTCCAGCCGCCTGCAGCGACAGCAGCCACGGGGTCCTTGAGGAAAGCAGACCGGGCAATGGCCACGGTCTCCTGGGCAAAAACGCCGGGAAGCTGCTCCGGATCGGCGTTGAAGAAAATACGCCCCTTGCCGAGCGCCGCGACATCGACCAGGAAATTCGCGTCCGGGTCGGACCGCTGCCCAAGACCGATGACGCTCACGGTCACTCCCTGAGAGGCCATCTCCCCGACGAGATTCTGGTAATCGCCCGGCTCCTCCGCATCGGCGGCGTCGGCGAAAAGGATCACGTGCCGCTGGCCCGCGGGAGAGGTTTTCAGAGCTTCCCAGGCCGCCTTGAGCCCGGTGTAGACAAAGATACCGCCGCCGGCGCTGCGAATCCTCCGCACATCGTCGGTCATCTTCCCCCTGTCCCGCCCGATCATGCTGAATGGCACCACCTCGTGCGCCTCGCTATCCACGGCGTAAACCGCGACGGCGTCCATCGCCCCGAGGAGTTCGATGGCGCGGGCCGCGCCTTCATCGGCCAGCTCCATCTTGGTCACGCCGCCCCCGGCGGATGCCGCCATGCTCCCCGAGCGATCGAGGACGATGGCCATGGCGACGGCGAGCTTGCGATGCTCCTCGCGCAGTTCCATCGAGACAGGCAGGAGCGGATCGAGCGCGGACTCAAAATATCCCCCCGCGCCAAAGCTCTGCGCTCCACCCGCCATCAATACACCACCACCCTGTTCCCTGACGAAAAACGGCAGTCCGTCCAAAAAGGCCGCAGGGAGGCGATTGGCGGGCATGTTGTTGAGGATCACAAGGCGCGAGCTCGACAGGTCTCCCGCATGCAGGCGCGAGGGATCGTTCACCACGTCGACCGCGATGCCGCCCCGGTCCAGCGCCCCGGCCAGAGGATCATCCGGATACGGCGTCACCAGCAGGACATTTGGCCCCGAGACGGCTTCGATCCAGGTTGTGCCGGTGTTGTTCGCGCTGCGGGCGTCCTGCCGCGGCAGCAATCGCACGTCGTATCGATGAGCACCCGCCTGTTCCGCCCGGAATGCGACACGCCCATGCCCCCGGCCCCGCTGCACAGACACCTCCCCTGTCCCGATGCGCGTCCCGTCGCGCAGCAGCTCATAAGGTATGGTCTGATCCTCCGCCGAAAAGGCGTCAAACTCCAGGAGCACGCCCTGCCCCGGCTGCACGCGCGGAGGTGCAACGACGCGGGTGATGCCCGAGTCCCCGGTCTCCGCCCGGCTCTCCAGCCGCAAATCCATGGGCACGCCGGCGGCTGAGAGCAGGGAGGCGGTCTCTCCCAGATCCTCCGTCGAAACCCCGTCGGTCACCATGAGCAACCGGGCCGCCCTCGCCGGATCACGCAAGCTCAGCGCATACTCCGCAGCCAGACGCATGCGGGTTTCCCCGCGAGGCGACTCGAACGGCCTGCCGGGCGTACGCTCCATCGGCGCCGCCGCAAAATCCACGATGCGGAGCCTGTCCTCCACGCCTCGGTTGGCCTCCAGCAGCCGCTCGATTTCCTCGCGTCGCGGCTCGATCCATTCCGAGGCGGAATCCGAGCGATCCATCAACACGATGAGATCCATCCCGGGCGGGGTCAGGTTCCACTCCGGCCGCGCCAGATAGAGAGCGAGGAGGATGAGGCAGGCGAGCCGCAGCGGACGCCACAGGCCGGCCCGCGGAATCATCCACGCCAGGAGCGCCACGCATGGCAGGAGAAGCAGCCAATACGGCGCGGCGAGACGAAACATGGAGCTACTCGTACCTCAGGGCGCTGATCGGGTCGAGCCGGGAGGCGCGCAGGGCCGGATAGATGCCCGACAGGACACCCGCAATGATCGCAAACACCACGCTGATGACGATCGAATCCAGGGAGACAAAAGGAACGTTTTCACTCGGCGCGACAGCGATGAGGAGCTTGATCAGGCCGAAGCCGGCCGCGATCCCGATGATGCCGCCGATGAAGGCGACTGAAACGCTCTCGACAAGGATTTGCAGGAAGATATCCGCCCCCCTCGCTCCGACAGCGAGACGGATGCCGATCTCGCGCACGCGCTCCGTGATGCTCGCCAGCATGATGTTGGTAATGCCAATGCCGCCCACGATAAGGCTGATCGCCGCGATGAGGCCGCCGCTCAAGCGGGTGGCGGAAATACTCGCCTCCATGCCCTGAAACCACTCCTCGCGCGTCTGCAGGTCGAAATCATCCACACCGCGATGGGTGATGTTGAGCGCATTGCGCACCTTGCTCAGGGTCTCGCGGAAACGGTCGAGATCGCCCACGCGGAAAGACAGGTTGTCCATGCGGATGGAGTCGAGGGAATCCTCCGGAAGCTGCCCCGATTTGTACTCAAAGAACATGGTGCTGAGCGGAATGACGACCGACTCGTTCTTGCGCCGGAACGGGTCCCAGCGGTTCTGCGCCCTGGAGGTCATCTGCGGCTGGCGGGCCTTCACGATTTCCCGCATGCGCTTGTCCTGTTCCCGCTCGTAAACCTTGAGCACTCCCACGATTTTAAACGGAGCCTGGTTGATCGTCAGGATACGCCCCACGGCGTCATCGGCCGGAAGGTTGGGCCAGAACCTCTTCAGGATCGCATCGCCGATGACGACGGAATGCGCCGCGCGGTCCACGTCAAGCTGCGTAAGGAACCTGCCCGCAGCGATCTCATGCCGGTTCACCGCAAAATAGTCCGGCCAGGCCCCCACCACCTGCATGCGCTGGGAAATCGGCCCCGAGGACAACAGCGCTCCGATGTTGATCTCGGGAGACACTTCCGTGACGACGGAGGTGGAGGCGAGGATCGCCCGGGCATCCTGGACGGTCCGACCGGGAGACAAATTGGCAAACTCGATCATCTCGGCCGAAATCTCCTTGCCGATGACCGTGACGAGCTCCAAACCGCCGACCTGCTGCATGAAAGCCTTCGTTCCCCGCTCGATGCCATTGGTCAGCGACATCGTGGCGATGAGACTGCTCACGCCGAGCACGATGCCCAGCATGGAAAGAAAGCTGCGAAACTTATGGGCTGCAATCTCCCGCAAACCCGTCTCGAGGGTAATCCAGAGGTTCATGGATTATACTCCCGGCGGATTTTCCCATCGCGGATCTCGATGACACGCTTCGTGACAGCCGCCACATCCGGATCGTGCGTCACCAGCACGACCGTACGCCCCTCGGCATGCAGGTCGCGAAACATCTGGAGAACCATCTCACCTGTGGCGGAGTCGAGATTGCCGGTGGGCTCGTCGCCGAAAATGATGCGCGGGCGGTTCACGAGAGCGCGCGCGATGGCGACTCGCTGGCACTGGCCGCCGCTCAGTTGCGTGGGCCGGTTGTTCAAACGAGCGCCGAGCCCGACGGACTCCGCCACCTCGATGGCTCGTTTCCTGCGCTCTCCCGCCGGGATGCCCGAGTACAGAAGGGGCAACTCGATATTGCGCACCACATCAATCTTGGGCAGCAGGTTGAAGGACTGAAAGACAAACCCGATCTCCTTGTTCCTCACCTGGGCCAGGGTATCGGCACGCGCAGAGGTCAGATCGCGGCCAAAGAGCTGCATGCGTCCGGCAGACGGTGTATCCAGGCAGCCGAGCAGGTGCATGAGCGTCGACTTGCCGCTGCCGCTGGGGCCGATGATGGCGATAAACTCGCCCTCTTCGATGCGGAGGTTGATCCCATCAAGAGCCCGGATCTCCTGATCTCCGATCCGATACGACTTGACGACGTTTTCCAGGAGGACCAGCGCCACGACGTTGCCTTAGGATTTGGCGGGCAGCTTGGAGGGCTCTTCGAGAAGGATCTCCTCCCCTTCCTTGACCCCCGACTTGATCTCGGCGAACGAGAAATCGGTAAGCCCGATCGTCACCTTGCGGCGTTCCGTCGTCGCTCCGCGGCGCACGTAAACGATATTGTCGCGGCGGTCGCGAAACACGGCCGTCACCGGCACGGACACCGCGTTGGCCACCTTGCCGATCGGGACCACCATGCTCACCGACATTCCCGGTTTCAGGCGTCCCACGCCCTGATCGATCTCGGCCTCGACCTTGAATCCCTTCACGTTGTTCTTCACCGTGGCGAGAGGTGCGATGGATTCGATGCGCGCGGTCAGGGAGCCGGTCATGCCGTCGACGACGGCGATATCGACCTTTTGGCCGACCGCGAGGTTTGGCGCATCGGCCTGGTTCACATGCGAGTCGATCATGAGGCGCGAAAGGCTGGCAAACTTCATCATGGTCGTGCCGGAGTTGACGCTGGCTGCCGCCGTGACGACCTGGCCTTCATTGACGGAATCGGGAATATCGAGAACCGTCCCGTCAAAAGGCGCCGTGATCACGGTCTTGCGCAGCTTGTCGTCCACGGTCTGGAGCCGACGCTGGGCTTTTTCCAGGCTGTTTTCGGCGATGGCAAAATCGGACTCCAGGTTGGAAAAGACCTCCTTGCTGATGAGCTTCTGCTGATAGAGAGCCTTGGCGCGCTCGTAGTTGCCCCGGGTTTTGTCCACCGACAGCTTGGCACCCTCGATCTCGGTAAGAGCCCCGGCGCGCTCGGTTTGCAGATCGCGGTCATCGATCGTCGCGAGCATGTCGCCCCTCGCCACCGTGTCGCCGATCGCGACGTGGATCTTTTTGATTTTGCCGCCCACTTCGGGCTTCACATCGATCTGGAGCGAAGGGGTCACCTCGCCCGTCAGGAGGAGCGAGGACTCAATGTCCCGACGTTCCGCCGTCACGATATTATCAGCGGCAGAAGCCTCGGCCGTTCCAGACGACGGCTGACCTCCATACCAGCGGTACCCGGCGTAGCCGAGGCCGATCAAAACAACAGTTGCGAGGATGAACCTGGTGGGAAGCTTCATGTTTCACTCCGCTCATCAAAGAAGAGAGCGCAGGAGGCAGTATAGGAATGAATGTGGTTCTTGTCGACAACTGGACCGATTTCTCCGCTGCAAAGGAAGCCCGCGCTTGGATGGTCGCCCAGGATTTCCTCAAGCAATCCCGCATCGTGGCTGGCGCTACCGAACAGCCCCGAGCCACGTCCCGCACAGGCAAAAAGCAATGATGCCGAAGGTTTTACACCTTCCAGTACCGCATGCCGCAACACGGAGCGCCATTCGGTATCCGCCGACTCCTTGTCGCGCAGCTGATACTGCAATGTTTGCCCGATACGCGGGATGCCTCCGATGACGACCGCGCCGGAATTGGGGTCGGCGCCGAGGATATTGCGGATCAAAAAGTCGCCCGGTTTGAAGTCCTCCACATACTCGGTCCCGGCCAGACCGGCGAAGAGATTGCCCTTGGCCGAGGCCTTTTCGCCATCCGTCAGCCCCTCAAAAGCGGACTCGAGCGCCTCGTAGGCGGGATGTGACCCGAGCGCGTAAACGATATTGTTCTCCGCCTTGGTGACCGTGAGAGGCTCGCCGATCGGGCGGCACCCCTGGCTGACCAGCGGCAGCACTCTCATGCCCCGCACTCCCAGCACGAGGCCATCCACGATCCTGTCGTTCCAAAAAACAGCCGTCGTCTCTTCTTCCCCGGAGGCCAGACCTCCGATGCATGGGATGTTGGGAAACGCCTTGTTCCATTCCCCGAGCCATGTCTCCACGTCGAAGAGAAAGGGATTGGCCAGCGAGATCCAGGCGCGTGGCTCGACGGACCCCGCCAGCTTCTTCCAGGTCAAGATGCCGGTGGAGCCCTCCAGCGTCGCCTCTTTCAGCGGGATGACGTCGAAAGACGCCTCCGGTGCGTCGACCGCGAGCAGGCTGAACCCCGAGCCGGTTTCCTCCTCCACCCCGTTTGACGTCAGGCCAATGCCCGTGCAACCCACAACATCGACCACATGGCCATCCACCCGTACGATCTCCGCAAACTCGGAGAGGTGCGGCACATAGTCCGGGGTAACGAAAGCAAACGCGATGGAGGAATTCCCTCCCGCGGCAGTCCTCAACTCGGCAGCCGCGTTCGCGACTTCCGCCGCGTCGAAACTCCCTTGCCTATGAACACTGGCGCATCTCTTCATCGCAGATGATTTTCCTGCGATCCGCTGTATTGTCAACGCCCGTGGCGTTGATTTTCACAACACGTAAGTGACTTAGGCCGAACGATTCGCCCGGAAACGGCGATTCCGCTCCCGGGCGTGCGCTCCTACGCTTTACTCAAAACTGTCGACGAGCGAGAAAACTTCCAGCTGCGACTTCACATCTGCGAGGCGCTGCGGCTGGGCCAATGTCACCGCAAGCGTGCGTTCCTCGCCGGCATGGAGATCGACAAAGTTGTCATCCGCCCGGAATTCCCACGCAGGGAAATTGATCTGCACCGCGTGATGGAAGGTCTTCGCGGCAAGCGTGATCTCGTATTGAGTCCGGGAAACCGCCTTGACGACGGTGCGGATGGGCGAGCGCTGGAGATTCAGGTACCGGTGCGCGGTGAAGAAAGCCGTCCGCCGCGACACCGCGCCATCCTCGGTGGCGAGTTCCGCTCTCACATAGATTTCCGCCGCGCCGAGCTTTGCGATCTCCCTGCGGAAATCGAGCGTCTCCTGCAAAACCGACTGGCCATACTCCAGCACCAGCTTGCGCGACCCCGAGCGCAGCACCTTTCCGCCCAGCGTCTCCAGGCTCCAGCGCAGCCGCGCCTTCTGCCGCGCCGCGCGGCCGTCATAGACCGTATGTATCTGCAGCCCGTGGACCGTGCTCACCGCCGTGTTGTTTTTGCCGATGGATTCCTCCCCGAGCACCTTGAGGCTGACCATGGCCGGGGCGAAAAAGCGCCGGGATTCATATTGCAGCGCCTTCCAGCGCCCCTTGTACTCCAGGCTGCTCCAGGAGGCCACGGGCCAGCAGTCGTTCAGCTGCCAGTAGAGCGCGCCCATCGTGCGGGGCATGGACCGGCGGAAATGCTCGATGCCCACCTTCATGCAATACGCCTGGTTCAGTTGCGACAGGTACGCCAGCGAGCGGTAGTTCTTTGGGAACCGATAGAGCCGCGACACGTAGTCCATGATGATCAGGTTGCCCGCGCCGTTCTTCTGGTGATTTTCCATCACCGGCCCGAAGACGTTCAGATCCTCTTCATTGCAGTAGGTCCGGGCGACCTCCAGCGAGCTGTAGGACTGCATGCCAAACTCCGAGCAGAAGCGGAAATTCTTCTCCTCGTAGGTGCTCACAGGCTTGCGCATGTGCCAGACATCCCAGAAATGGCAGTCGCCTCCGCGCTCGTTATTGTGCCCCTTTTCGTAACCCTCCGGGTTGTGCGGAGAGGACGGCCAGTACGTCGTTGAGCCGTCATATTGCGCCACGGCATCCGGCAGGATGCGATAAAATACCGACTCGTAGGCGTCCTTCCGCGCCTTGGTCGACCGGATCTCGGCAGGCATCTGCTCGATCTCGTTGTTGCCGCACCACAAGGCGAGGCAGGCGCGATGAGCGAGCCGTTGCACCTGAAAGTCCGCCTCGGCTTTCACGCTCGCGAGGAACTTCCGGTCTCCGGGATAAAGCGCGCAGGCAAACATGAAATCCTGCCAGACGAGGAGGCCCTTCTCGTCGCAGAGGTCGTAAAAGTCCTCCATCTCATAGATGCCTCCGCCCCAGACACGGATCATGTTCATGTGCGCATCCGCCGCCGAACTCAGCAGATTATCGTACTCCTCGCGGGTCACGCGGGTGACAAAACTGTCCGCCGGAATCCAGTTGGCGCCCTTCGCAAAAATCGGACGCCCGTTGACCACGAATTGAAATGATTCGCCAAACTCATCCGGGTGGCGGTCCAGTGCGATGGTGCGCAGACCGATCTTCTTTTTCCACACGTCGCAAACCCGGCCGGTTTTGTCGCGCCAGCGGAGTTCCACCTCATAGAGAGGCTGGTCGCCGTGACCGTTGGGCCACCACAGGACGGGAGCCTTGATGTCCGCCTCCGAGCCTTGAAACTCGTCCACGACCTTGCCGCCAAGGGAAACCGTCCCCTCCAGCTTCCCAGGGGTCCGGCAGTCCATGCGCGGAGAAAACATGAGCTTTACCCGCCCTTCGGAATGATCCTGCCGCACCCCGACCGAGCGAAAGCGATTGCCGCTCCAGGCTTCCAGATAAACCGGCTTCCATAATCCGGAGGAAACGAAGCGCGGGCCCCAGTCCCACCCGAAGGCGCACCCCTGCTTCCGCAACCGCGAGCTTCCGCCCACCGCGTCGTTCCATTCGTTCAATTCCTCGCCTTCGATCCGCTCGCGGATCTCCTTCATCGGACTGCGGAAGCGCACCTCGATCACGTTCTCTCGATCCGCCTTCAGCAGTTTTTTTACATCGAAGCGATAGCCGATGAACATATTGTCCACCCGGGCCAGTTCCACGCCATTGAGGACAATGACGGCCACTGTATCGAGCCCCTCAAACACGAGATCAACCCGATCCTCAGACAGCAGCGCCTCATTCACGTCAAAACTCAGGCGGTAGGAGAAATCCAACTCCTCCAGATACTGCAAGGCGAGTTCGTTCCTTCCCCAGAAGGGATCAGGAATCAGCCCATGGCGAAGCAGATCGGTGTGAATGCATCCCGGCACCTCGGCTGGCAGCCAGCGACGGGATTGAGGTTCGAGGAATTTCCAGCCTGAAAGGAGAGATTGATGAGACATGATAGCGAAAAACTATTCTTGTTTTACATCTCTCCTCTTACCTTGCTCGCATCCACTCCATTTGATATCAAATTTCTCTGAATGCTTGTGAAAAGCTCTTCTCCTTACGAATTGCTGGGTGTCGGCATGTATTACCAGCCGGAGGGGTGCGATCCGGCCTACGACATCGTGCCCGCCAATATCGAGCGAGTGGAACTCGTCATCGGCGGCAGGGGATGGCTTCGCACACCGGATGGCTACCAGGAAATCCGGCCCGGCCACTTGCTCTGGCACGTCGAAGGCGAGGAAACGATTTCCCGGAGTGATTGGAAAAACCCGTACTTCTGCCTCAACCTCCATCTCCGGGTAATCAGCGCGTCCAGCCGCCAATGCCCTCGCATATCCTTCTGGGCTGACGTGGAGTCCGCCCGTATGTTCTGTGATCAGGTGGTGCGCTGGAACGCTGATGAAACAGTCAGCCGGGACGGGCTGGCGCATTTCATCATCGGCTCCATGCTGATCCAGGCTTCCCAAGGCGCACAGAAAGAAGACGTGCGCATACCCACCCGCGTCAGCCGCGCGCTACAGATGGTCGAGGACCGTCATTGCGAGAAAATCAACGTGAGTCAGCTAGCGCGCGCGGCGGGATTGTCCTGTTCCCACTTGCATGCCCTTTTCCGCGAACATTTCAACGCATCTCCCCATGAGATCATCATCAGACACCGGCTTCGCACTGCGAGGGAACAACTCACCGGCACGGATCGGTCAATCAAGGAAATCGCCCTCAGTTGCGGCTTCACCTCGGCGGCGGCCTTTTGCCACACCTTTCGCTCCCGATCTGGAGAAACGCCCCTGGCCTATCGCAAGCGACAGCTCGGCCGATAGCTTCGCTCTTACGTACCATCCCCCCTCCCCTTAGTGTAGATACTCCTCCGTCTCGCCCTGATGAGCGCATCAGGGAAGACCGGAAGTACACATCCTTGCAGAGTGCGGCAAACAACACGAGTCAGGACAATACGCCGACCATACTCACCTGCATGGCTTTCTGCTGGAAAATACAGAATGAAATCCTTACTCTGACTAGAGACCATAACTTGCTTATGAAAAGTTAGCTTTTCAAATCTGAATATAGGAAACTCGTGAAAGCCTTCCCCCACCAAGAGCCTTTCCCCGAAAACCGGTTAGCTTCAAACTGGCCGATCGACGAAATCCTCCACTTTCTCGTCGAGGCCATCCCCAATGCAGCCCTCCTCGCCAACGAAGAGGGGCTCATCCTTCATTCTAACAAGGAAAGCGAGCGCCTTCTTGGCTATTCCCATGATGAACTGAAGGGAAATCCAGTCGACGCCCTGGTGCCGGAGCGCTTTCGCAGCCAGCATCCCGCTTTTCGGAAAAGCTACGCCCGGAATGCGGAATCCCGCCCAATGGGCCATGGCCGGGATCTTTTTGCGCTGCGCAAGGACGGGTCCGAAATACCCGTCGAGATCGGGCTCAATCCCGTACAAACTGCCGCGGGCCTCGTGATCGTCGCCGTCATCGTGGATATTTCCGAACGCAAAAGGGCGGAGGAGGCAATGCAAGCGCTCAATGCCGATCTGGAACGCCGTGTCCAGGAGCGCACTGCAATGTTGCAGACATTCCTGGAATCCCTTCCGGGACTTTACATCGTGCTAACTCCGGACTTTGACATCGTTGCCGCCAGCAATGCCTATTTGTCGGCGACGATGACAAAACGGAAGGAGATCACCGGTCGGAATCTTTTCGAGGTCTTTCCGGACAACCCGACCGAGGGAGGCTCGAAGGCGACCTCCGAACTCCGCTCCTCGCTCCATCATGTCCTCCAAAACGCAGAGACTCATACCATGCCGATTGTTCGCTATGATATCCGCAATCTCGATGGAGAGTTTGAGGAACGGTACTGGAGCCCGATTAATTCTCCGGTCCTGGGCGGCAGCCGTGAAGTTCGTTACATCATCCACCGGGTGGAGGATGTGACGGCGTTCATTAAGGAAACGCCGTCGGCCACCGATGATGCGAGGCTCGACCAGATCCTGCGTGAACGCATGGAAGCCGAGATTTTCGCCAGCTCACGCAAGGTGCAGGAGATGAACAGGCAACTGGAGGCCGCCAACAAGGAGCTCGAGGCCTTCTCGTATTCGGTCTCGCATGACCTCAGGGCTCCCCTGCGGGCCATCGATGGCTTCTCTCTCGCGGTCGCAGAAGATTATGGGCCTCTCCTTCCCGATGAAGGTCGCAGATACCTCCAGATCATCCGGGAAGGTGCACAGCGCATGGGCACTTTGATTGACGATCTCCTCACCTTTTCTCGCCTGAGCCGGAGACAGCTGGAGGTAGCTCCCATCGAGATGAACCATCTCGTCCATGATGTCCTCACGGAACTCTCGCCTTTGCTGGAAGGGCGGTCTGTTGATATTCAACAGGGCGACCTTCACCCGGCACTGGGCGATGCGGCACTGCTAAAGCAAGTCTGGCTCAACCTGCTCTCCAATGCGCTGAAATACACGCGACGCCGCGATTCCGCCCTTATCGAGATCGGCAGCGCCTCGCAGGGCGACGAAATGGTCTACTTCATAAGGGACAATGGGACGGGCTTTGACATGCGCTATGCCGACAAGCTCTTTGGTGTTTTCCAGCGCCTGCACCGGGCGGAGGATTTTGAAGGCACCGGAGTCGGCCTGGCCATCGTCCAGCGGGTAGTCCATCGCCATGGCGGCCGCGTATGGGCAGACGGCAAAGTGGACCACGGCGCCACCTTTTATTTCACACTGGGAGCCACTCATGAACAAATCTGAAATCGTGGAACTATTGCTGGTTGAGGACAATCCTCAGGATCTCGAGTTGACCTTGCGAGCCCTCAAGAAGGCCAATCTGGCCAACAGCATCAAGATCGCGCGGGACGGCGCCGAAGCTCTCGCATTCCTCTTTGGCGAAGATGGTCAGGACAAGCGGACCTACGAAAATGGCCCGCGCATTATCATGCTCGACCTGAAGCTTCCGAAGGTCGATGGCCTCGAGGTTCTCCAACGCATCAAGGCGGACCCCCGGACCCAGTCCATTCCGGTTGTCGTCCTGACCTCTTCCAAAGAGCAGATCGACGTAACGGAGTGCTATAAACTCGGAGCCAACAGCTACATCGTCAAGCCTGTCGACTTCGAGGGATTTGCCAGCGCGGTGCGCGACCTGGGTTTCTACTGGCTGCTCCTGAATCAGGCTCCAAGAATCGTCGGCTAATATGATGAGACCACTCCGCCTTCTCCTCATTGAAGACAACCAGTTTGATGCTGAGTTGACCTTGCGGGCGTTGAGGAGTGCGGACTTTGACCTCGACTACTGCAGAGTCGAGACGGAGGCGGATCTGGTCGCAGCCCTGGATCGCGAGATCGACATCGTCCTTTCCGACTATTGCCTGCCGCAACTCAACGGATTGCGCGCTCTTGAGATCGTCAAGGAATCCCGACCCGACGTCCCCTTCATCATCATCTCGGGAACCATCGGCGAAGAAACGGCTGTCGATGCGATCAAAAAGGGCGCGACCGATTATCTGCTGAAAGATCGTCTCGCCCGGCTGGGCTCGGCCGTTCACCATGCGCTGGAGCAAAGTCGCCTCACCTTGGAGCGTCGGCGTATCGAGAGCAAGTTGCGATGGCGTACGACGTTCTTCGAAGCCATGGTCAACTCGTCGCTGGACGGTTTGCTCGTGGTCCAGACCGATGGAAAGAAAATCCTGCAGAACGCCCGGTTCAATGAACTCATGGGCATTCCTCGTCACATTATCGACGATCCCGACGACAAGGTGCAACTCGCCTACGTCACCGGGCGGATGAAGGACCCGCAGAGCTTCAGCGCACGTGTCGCCTTCCTCTACTCGCATCCCGCCGAAATTTCCCGCGACATCGTGGAACTCGTCGATGGCACGATCCTCGATCGCCATACGGAACCCGTGCGCAATGCCGAGGGGGAGATTTACGGTCGCGTGTGGGTGTTCCGCGATGTCACGGAAGACCGAAGGCATGAAATCGAGATGGCTGCCACCCTGGCCCGGGAGCAGGACATGCTCAGGGCCGCACAGGCTGGGAATCGCGCGAAGAACGAATTCCTCGCAGTGATCAGCCATGAGATTCGCACGCCCATGAACAGCATCCTCGGCTTCTCCGACCTGCTGGCTGGCATGCCCGAACTTCCGTCCAACTGCCTCGATCACGTCAAGACCATTTCCTCCAGCGCCGAGTGCCTTCTGCGCATCCTCGACGATGTGCTCGACTTCAGCCGCAGCGAGGCTGGCGAGATGAAAGTCGAAAAAACCTTTTTCTCCCCCTGCGAGATCATGCAGGACGTCCATACGTTCCTGCTGCCCCTCGCAGAGGAAAAGCAGCTTACCTTCAACCTCGATATCGAGGCTCCGGTGCCGCAACAGGTCTGGAACGATGCAGGCCGCCTCCGCCAGGTCTTGATCAATCTCGTGCGCAACGCGATCAAGTTTACCTCAGTGGGATCGATCACGCTCGGGGTCCGATCCGGAGCGGATCAGGAAAAACCCTGGATCGAGTACTCCATCCGCGATACCGGCATCGGTGTCGCGCCGGAAAAACAGTCACTGATTTTTGAACCGTTCACTCAGGCCGACTACAGCACCTCGCGCCTGCATGGGGGAACCGGGCTCGGCCTCGCCATATCCCGGCGGCTGGTTGAACTCATGGCCGGGACGCTCACCCTGGAAAGTGCTTCGGGAAAAGGCTCCATATTCCGCGTGCGATTCCCCATCGAAAACGCCCCGCCGACAGCAGACCATCCGGCCGAAACTTTCGAAGACAAGGAACTCGACGAGGCCTTCGCCTCCGAGCACCCTCTTAGCATCCTGCTCGTGGAGGATGACCTGGTGAACCTCAAACTCATGCGCATGATCCTCCGGAAACTCGGGTACAACCCCTTTGTGGCGCACGACGGTGTGGATGCCGTGAAGATCTACTCCGAGCAGCACCTCGATTGCATCCTGATGGATCTGCAAATGCCTCGCAAAGACGGCTTGCAGGCCACTTCCGAAATTCGCTGCCTGGAGAAGACCTCGCCCGGACATCATCGAACGTTCATTTCCGCACTCACCGCCAATATCGTCGATGAAATCCGGCAGCAATGTTTCGAAGCCGGCATGGACGCCTACCTGAACAAACCCGTCCGCCGCACGCTGCTGGCCAATACTCTGGCGATGGCGTGGTCGCATACTCACGCACCCTCACGCTCGGGAGGCCCTCAGCCTTAGCTCGGTTTAGAAAAATCGCTTAGATTCCTTGATCAAAGGAGCTACTCTCATGCCCGAATTCACCCGCCGTCCATGCGACTCCTCTTTCTCTTTCTATTCTCCATCGCGACCGCATCAGCCGCCGATTCACTTTTGATCAATGGCCGCACGATACTCGTTCCCACCCCCGACGGTTTTGTCCGCGTGACCGGACAAATGCAGGCGCTGGAGGAGTACTCCCGCAAGATGAAGGACCCGGCCAACGACATGCTGGCCTTCTACATTCCCGAAGCCGCAGTTCCCGAGGCGCTTTCCGGCGAGATTCCCTCATTCGACCGGTGGCTCGTCGTCAAGGTCAACAAGGAGCTCCGCGGCGTCTTCGCCACCTCCCGCGATTTTGCCCTTCTGAAGTCAGGCATGGTGAAGCACCTCGAAGAAACCAACGAACAGGTCAAGGCGCAGGTGAATGAGGCTCTCCGTGAGACAAGCCTGTCGATAAGCAAGTCTTACGATACATCATTCTCCGCGACCGTTTCCGACATGAGGCCGCTTCCCGTGCACTATGAAACCCCGGATACGCTCAGCTATTCCATGCATCTGGGCTACGGAGCGACGAATGGCTCGGAAAACAGCTCAGGGACAATGATCGCCACCTCCACCATAATGAACGTCTCCGGCACCATTCTCTTTCTTTACTGCTACGCTCCCAAGGATCAGTTGGACTGGAGCCGGACATTCTCCCGCGACTGGAGCAACAGCATTCTGGCCAGCAACGAAAACCTCCCCGACGCCAGGAAAAGCAACTTTTGGGACAAGGCGCTGTCCCGCTTGCTGACCGCGACCGTGGTCGGCGGACTCGGCGGACTGATATTTGGCGGTATCCTTATCTGGAATGCGCGCAGAAAGGCCTAGCCAAACTCAGGCAGCCTCTGGCTGCGATCGCGAAAGGAACGCCATCGCATCGGCTTCGATTTCGAAAAGCAGATCGTGTCGGCACACGTCTGCCTGGAAACAGACCAGCGGAAAGTCCGGCAGGCCGCGTTCCGCCGCGATCTGGCGGAAGACAGGGAGATGCTCAGCCTTGTGTTTGAAATAGGCGATGGATCGCGAAACATCAGCCCAGCCGAGCCCCTCCTGTGCCAGGATGGCCTGCATCACATCGAGACTGAGCTGGATCTGCTTCTCGATATCACCGACGTGAATCGTCAGCCCGCCCGGCTCGATCGAGGCCGTGCCCGACACATACAGCTCGCGCCAGCCCGGATATCTCACGGCGACCGCACGGCTGAAGGAGCTCCCATAATTCTCCGCGGAACACTGCAACGGGGACGGCAGCCGATGCAAGGTGACACCATCGCCCTTGGGCTGGACGGCCAAAAGGCTCCCCACGATCGCCGCCCCGCGCGTATTCCCTGCGCCGATGCCCGTACTGGCCGGAACGATGCGATCAAAGACACCCCGCTCCGCGAAGAATCGCGTGCGGACTTCATTCAGGGTATCGTACCACTCCAGCACCGCGCTCGGGTACAGCCAGGTCCGGATGCAATCTGTAAAAGCAAATCCCTGCGCCTCAAGCACCCTTTCGAACACCTCGTAAAGCTGCCGGCACTGGACTCCCTCTGTTGATCGAAAGTCTGTCGGATAAAGATCCCCCACGAAGCAATACCGGGCGAAATCGTCCTCCCACACCGTCCCGCTCTCCCTCCCGGCATGAATGACAGGAGCCGCCTGCTCGCTTTCGATGGCGAACAACTGGCACGAAACAGGCGCATCTTCGTCGGAAAGGGTGATTCCGTGCTGCTGCGGAAGCAACCGGATCGCCCCCTGCGGCATTTCACCCCGTGCCGGGCCAAAGACATATTGCATCCCGCGCCGCCCGCCAGCCCGGCTCGGCACATCGGCATTCCACCGGTCTTTCGGCAGATCATTTCCGGTAAGCACCGTCTTTTCACAAGCCGCGAGGCCAAGGCGCACCTCCTGCCAGCAACCTGTCTTCGAACGAGACAATGTCTGTGGAAAATCCTTGGCGGTCATAGGCGGGACTTCCCAATTTCCGACAATCCCGCCCGTCTGGTCAAATTCTCCTTTTGTCTCTCTCCGACAACAGCATCCCATTTGGCGGAGAGCCGAGCCGGAGAGCCCCGCAGATTTGCCGTGGTGCAGTCGAGGGGCGATATCGCGGAGCGTCACTCCTGCCTGCTTTCGTTCCGTCGCGAAACAGCGTCTATTGAGCGCCGAAGGGTCGATGCGATTCACCCAATATTCTTCGCGAACGCGATGCTTCTGCCAATCCAGAGAACCGGGGGCTTCCGTGCGTCGATAAACACTCAACCTGCCGGCGGAGGGGATCGAACCCACACTCCTGAAAGGAACGCGATTTTGAGTCGCGCGCGTCTGCCAGTTCCGCCACGCCGGCTTGGGTGGACTGAGGAATGTAGCCGACTGCGTAAAAACGGGAAGCGCTATTTTCATGGTCAATCAAGGCGTTTTCTCCCGGGGAATCCCGTGTTCCTCCCGGGATCTGCGCGTCTTTTCGAGAATCCGTCGGCCATTATCTCCGGCTTGCTCCAGCTAATGACCTGAGCAAGAGCAGCTAATGGGGATACGTGCCAATTTCACGGCACCAGTATTGATTTGCCTTCCTGGAGCCTTCCGGCTTAACTTAAGGCGTCTTACGCTCCTTCGCCCCCATGAAGCCCTATGGGATCAAAAGAAAGGTGATTTGCGGATTTGGTTGCGTCATCGCAATTGTGTCCATCCAGGGGATCATTGAACTCGTTCACCTGCGAAAGATTCAGAACGTACTCACGGATTCATACACGATTTCCTGGATGGAGTCCCGTGCAGCCGGGGAGATGACACAATACGCTCTCGATCTGAGGGCCGCCATCCAGGCAGTCAATCCGGGCGCTGTCGAGAAAGGATTCTCCGGCTTCAAGTCCGCGCTCGTCCAAGCGGGAGAAGCCACCACCGAGGCGCGAGACCTCGCCCGTCAACGAGGTAGACCAGAGGAGGCTAAGGCCGAGGAGGCGGACCTAACCGATCTCGACCGGCTGAGCGTGGAGTTTCAGGCCATGGAAAAGGCCTGGCGGGAGTTAACCTCCCAATCAGTATCGCCCGATCCTTCCTCGGCGATCCTGCCTGCCTTTGACAGTGTCATCATCCCGGGCGTGAGGAGATACGAAGCCCAGTCTATCCGGGAGATGGAGTCTTCCGCCGCCCTGGCGCGGGAACTCCTCAAAACGTCGAATATCTATCTCATCCTCGCCACGCTCGGAGCGATTATCGCCGCTGCGATTGCGGGAATTTTTCTGTCGAGAACGATCCTTCGCCCCTTGAGATCCCTGACCAATGCCGCACGTGAGGCGGCCAAGGGGAATCTCGACGTACGGCTCAGCAAGGAGCGAAATGACGAATTCGGCCTCCTGGCCCATACCTTCAATACCATGCTCGACTCGCTCAGGGACAACATGGTGACGAGAGATCAGCTTGAGGCGGTGATCGCCGACCGGACGCGGGAACTCGACCAGTTTTTCCAATTATCGCCAGACCTGCTGTGCATCGCCGATTTTTCCGGGAAATTTCGCCGGGTGAACCAGGCTTTTACCACGGTGCTCGGCTATCCTGAGAAAGACTTTCTTGAGCGCCCGTTCCTCGACTTCATCCATCCGGATGACCTGGAGAAAACGCAAAAAGTGATGGCGGACTTTCAGTCGTCCGGGAGTCCCGTCAGGCATTTCGAAAATCGCTATCGTCATATGGACGGCAGCTGGAGGACGCTGTCGTGGCAGGCGCTTCCCATCCTGGAGTCCGGCATTATTTTTGCGGCGGCCCGGGATGTCAGCGACATCCAGCTCGCCCAGCAAAGGCTGCGGGAAAGCGAGGAGTACAATCGCACCATCGTCGAGAGCGCGGACGATTGCCTCAAGGTGCTGACCTTGGACGGCCATGTTTTCTCCGTCAGCGAACACGGCCTCAAGCTGCTGGAAATCGAAGATGCGAGTCAGATTCGCGATGCCGACTGGCTGGCGTTCTGGAATGGAGCCGATCACGAGAACGCCGTCCGGGCCGTCGAGCAGGCGCGCTCCGGCTTGAGCGGGCGGTTTCAAGGTTACTGTCCCACCCTGAAAGGGACCCCCAAGTGGTGGGACGTCATCATCTCCCCGATCCGGGGACTATCCGGAGAGCCAGTCCGGCTGCTCGCGGTATCCCGAGATATCTCCCAACGGAAAAAGATCGAGGACGAACTCCGCAATCTGAACTCGACCCTGCAGGAGCGGGTGGAGGAGAGGACCCAGGAGCTTCTCGTCAACGAAAGTCGCTTCCGGTTGATGATCGATTCGATCAAGGACTATGCTATCTTCATGCTGGGCCCCGACGGGACAGTCGCGACGTGGAACAGCGGTGCGAAGCGTATCAAGGGCTACTCCAGCACCGAGATCATCGGGCAGCACTTTTCCTGTTTCTACACCCTGGAGGATATCTCCGCGGGGCTTCCCCAGCGTCTCCTCCGCAAGGCCGAGACCGAGGGCACGTCATACCATGAGGGGTGGCGCGCCCGCAAGGATGGCAGTCTGTTCTGGGCAGGTGTCGATCTCACCGCGATACGGGATGAGTCTGGCGACCTGAAGGGCTTTGCCAAGGTCACCCGCGACCTGACCGAGCGCCGCAACGCGGACTCCGCCCTGCGCGAAGCACTGGCCATGCAGACCGAACTGACCCGCAAGGCTCAAGCTGGAGAAAACGCCAAGAGCGAGTTCCTGGCGATCATGAGTCACGAGCTCCGCACTCCGATGCATGGCATCCTCGGCTACTCCGACCTCCTCGTGAATTCCCAGGATCTCACGGGCGACAACCGCGCTTATGCGGAGACCCTCAGCCATTGCAGCCGCTCGCTGCTGAGGATACTTGATGACATTCTGGACTTCAGCAGCGCACAAAACGGGACTCTGCAAATCGAGAAGAGCTCATTCTCTCCACGGTCCCTTCTCCGGGAGATCCAGACCCTCCTTGAGCCGACAGCCAGCGAGAAAGGGCTCACCTTTGCCATCAGCATATCTCCACGTCTGCCAGACCCCTTGATCGCTGATCCGGGCCGTCTCCGGCAGATCCTGCTCAACCTGGTAGGCAACGCGATCAAATTCACCCCTGCGGGCACCATCACACTCGAGGCCAATCGAGGAGACGATCACTCCAAGAGCACATGGGAGATCATCGTGCGCGACACAGGCACGGGAATACCGGAAGAAATGCGTGAGAAGATCTTCGAGCCCTTCATGCAAATTGACCGGGGGATGTCCCGCAAATTTGGCGGCACGGGCCTGGGGCTTTCCATCGCGCGAAAACTGGCGGAGATCCAGGGTGGAACACTCATCTCCCGGGCAAGTATAAACGGAGGGGCGGAATTTATCCTGACCCTGCCCCTGGAAATCGCTCCCAAGACATCCCTCCCGGAGACAGTAAAGAGCAACGCAGTCCCGACCCGGCTTGCCCGACAGTATCCGCTCCGCATCCTCGTGGTCGACGACGACCGGATCAACCGCAAGCTAATGCTCACGATCATTCGCAAACTCGGCTATACCGCAGCCTCGGCAGCGAATGGACGCGAGGCGGTGGAGACCTATCTCCAGGTCAGGCCCGACTGCGTGCTCATGGATCTGCAGATGCCCGAGATGGATCAAGTAGGTGGCAAAAAACAAAGCGTTCTGCTATCCTGCCTGAATGAAGACGAGGCAGGCGCGGACCCGACGCATGAAAGCCTACTCCTATATTCGTTTCTCCACCACGCGCCAAGCCGATGGCGACAGTCTCAGACGACAGCTTGAACTCAGCGAACGATACGCCGCCAAGCACAACCTGGAAATCGACGATTCGCTGAGAATCACCGATTTGGGGAAATCAGCCTACACCGGGAAGCACCTTTCCGAAGGAGCCTTGGGGGCATTCCTGAAAGCCGTTGAGGCGGGAAAGGTCGAACCTGGAAGCTTCCTCCTGGTCGAATCCCTCGACCGGCTCAGCCGGGCAGCCGTGCCAAAGGCGCTACGGTTATTCCTGACCTTGTTGGAACACGGGGTTCATATCGTGACTCTCGCCGACGAACGGAAATATTCCGAGGAATCGGTCAGCAAGGACATGACCGAAATGATCATCAGCATCGCCATCATGTCGAGGGCGCATGAGGAGAGCTTGCGGAAAGCTGAACGACTGGCCGAGGCGTGGGCCGAAAAGCGCAAAAAGATCGGGGAGGAAAAACTGACCAGCATGTGCCCCCGCTGGCTCAAACTCAGTGAAGACCGGAAACACTACGAGCTGATTCCCGAGCGGGCCAAAGTCGTGCGGGAAATCTTTGACCTGACTCTTCAAGGCGTGGGGCGAAGCGCCCTGGCCAAGCGTCTCAACGATCGCAAGGAACCCGCATGGACCAAGGGTAAACGCCTCAAAGACGGTTGGCATCATTCTTACATCGCGAAAATCCTCGCCAATCCCGCAGTCATCGGTCGTTACCAGCCACATGTTCACAAGGACGGAAAGAAAGTGCCCGTTGGCGAGGAGATTTCGGACTATTTCCCAGCAGTGGTTGCCGAGGCTTCTTATTATACCTTGAAGGGCCGCTACCAGCCTCGCGGCAGGTATGGTGGCGTCCACCGAGTCAATAATCTGTTTACGAACTTGGTTTTTGACGGAAGAACCGGCGATATTGTTCGTTATGTCTGCGTGACCGACAGGAAGCGCAAGCATCCTTGGAGGTCACTGATGAGCGACGCCAAACGACTCAATCCCAAGGCCCAAATTGTGGGATGGTCCTATCCCCATTTCGAGGCGGCCTTTTTGAAGTTTATCTCGGAACTGGATTGGAATCAGGTGACCCAGCAGGAGCAAAACACCCTCCTACTGGATAAGGAACGAGAGGCTAACATTCTTCGGGGCAAACTGGAGGAGGTCGAGGCTCGGCTCGAAAAATTCGCCGAAGCCATCGCCAGTTCCGAAGAAAAACCCGCGTTCATGATCAAGAAAATCGCGGAGACAGAAGCCGAAGGAAAAGCCTTGGAATCCCAACTTACGGAGGTAATCAAGGCGATTCGCAAACTGGAACGCGCCGAACAAGGTCTCCGTCAGGATCAGGATAAAATTCGGAAACTCGTGGCCGAAAATGACGGACACGAAAATCGGGACGTCCGTCTGCGGCTTCGAGAGGAAATCCGACGCAAGGTCAAGACCATCACGATCTATCCGGAAAGAGCTGGAAGCAAAAAGAACCCTTCTTTCATGGTGGAATTTGTCAATGGCTGCACGACCTGGGTGCGCACTAGTCCCGTGGCCATCGGCACCAAGGCCACATCACTCAATAGCGATCCCAAAGTAGTCGGCGTTCGTTTCCAACCATCAGGAGATGCCCCTAGTCCGCTGGATGGCATGATCATTGATCCCGAAGACCGGGGAGACGAGGACTGATTTTCAAAAGATTGGCCCTGCATGTCGAAATAAAATCTTTGGGGGTAGGTGTGGACAACCTCCCCTCGTCATATATCGGGATTGGCGAACCTCAAACGCCCCTCTACAATTCCGGCCATGGACGAAAACGAGTTTTGGCAATTGATGGAGGGATTGGATGCTGCGAATCGGGACGGCGATTTGAGACGGCGCCTCTCCGGCCTGGAACCGGAAAAAATCGTGGCATTCGGACGGACCTTTCAGTTGGCGGCGGCCAGGGCCTACGACTGGGCGCTTTTCGGCGCTTTCAAACTCATCCATGGGGGAGAATGCTCAGAAGAGCTTTTCGACGCCTCATGTTACGGGTTGGTATTGCGGGGCAGAAAGGTCTACGAAGATGCTCTGGGCAATCCGGACACCATCGCCGATTGGCTGAAAGTCGGAGAGCAAATCGAGGGGCAGGATGGAACCGAGACGGCTTTGGAGGTCTATGAGGCAAAGACGGGATTGGAATTCCCTGACTGGGAATATCCCCTCATGGATGCGACAGGGGACGAGAATCTGGTGGAATTCGACGACGGATGGCCCAAAGCGTTTCCCCGGCTTTACGCAAGGTTTGGAGCGGCGGCGAAAGCCTAGCCTCGAACGCCCCCTCGCGGAAGACCCACGGCCACGAACATTTCATCGCGGATTTCTCGGGCGACTCCAACCACTGTTCTGGAACGTCGCCGCGCCTCGACAAAATTTGTCACCGGCGTTTGGAGCACTTCCCGAACGGTTTTCGTCCACATCGCACAAAGCACGAAATCCATGTCTCCAAGCGATTTGACGCGCTTCCGGCCCAGTTGCTTCGCATAGGCGGCGAAGTCTGGGCCGCCGTCCCGATTTAGCGGGACACCCAAACTTCCAGCCCCGAGGGAATTTTCGATTTTGCGTTCGGTCCATTCATACCCCGGCAACCACAGAATGCGGAGAATGCCCATCAAGCTGTTAAACTGCTCCTCATCGGACGCCTCCAGCAAACCAAGTGAGTGTGGCGACCCAACCCGAGAATCCTTTGGCACCTGCTGAACAGAGAGGGTACCAGAAGGCGAACTGACTTTCCCGCAATTGCGGTGAATCCAGTCCCGCAAGGTCGTGTAACCCACATCCAGCCCGTCCTTTTTGAGAACCTGGCGGATTTGCTCGATGGTCTTCTTCTCTTGCCGCAGCTTCAGAACGGTTTCTGCCTGAGCATTCAGTTTGGAATCGCCACGGATACGCACGGAAAACCGATATTCACCGATGTCGGCGAGGTCAATACCGACATCGGTTTTGAATGAAAACCGATGGACGCGCAGGCAGGCCTTATTTCGTCGTTTCAGATCGAACGAGAGGACGTCTCGCCAACGGTCATCTCACCCCTCATCTCAGGTGGACCAGTTTTTTGATTTTCACCATTTCTTCACACAGATTTCACACTCGTGTGCATAGTGGAGAGAATGAAGACCTTCATTGCATTGGGGCTCAGTCTGCTTTGGATCGTATCCTTGAATGGACAAGAGATTTCCATCTCCACCCCGGCGCTCGTTCGAATTACAGAGCAGATCACCCATCACGTAGACTCGGAAACGAAAAAGCCGTTCGATGTGAAATGGCAGATTCATCATTTCGTTGCCTTTCTCAAGAATGAGTCCGGCGAGACCTTGAAGGTCGTGACCGGACAGCTAGATACGAGCGGTTCTGTGTCACAACGAAATCGCACCGTGACGGCTACAACAGCACCCCCGCTTTTTAGAGGGGAAAGCCAAGTCATTCCAGCTACAGAAGAGCTCCGACTAGTTGAGATTCGCCCCGGCGAATCGGCGGCCATGGAATTTGTGATAAAATCCAATGGTCCTGTGGAATCCCTCGCGGTGACCTACGCACCCAAGGATCATTTTGCTGGCCGATTTGGCTTTTGGACGGGAACTGTTACAAGCGAGGCTTGGAGAGCCCCCGTTCAGACAGAAAAAAGATGATTTTCTTGATCGGCGTCACTCGTCGAAAAGAGAAGGCCAAAAGTGACCGGCGGGATTCGAAAACGCAACAGCGAGATTACCAACATCGGTTTTCAGTCGTAAAACCGATGCAAGCGGAGGCAGCCCTTTATTCCACCTTTCGTCGTGATGCTGGCCAGGATGGCTCATGTCACTCGGCATGGACCACGCCATGGCGGCAGGCACTCGCCGGTGGAAACGAAGGACTGGCCAGCCCCTAAGGCATTTTCTGCTCGTCTATGCTGGGCGTTGGTGCTTTGGGCAACGTCAGACCAACCAGCGCCACCAGTTTCCCGACCGCTTCGCGGATGGCGGGCAGGCCCTTGGACAAGGAACTGAGGATGCCTTGCGCAGCCTCCCGGATACCGGGCAGCTTCCGGGCTTCCGCCGTGACCTCGGCCACCCGTTCAGGGAGAGGCTTGTCCGGGGCACCTTCGGCCTTTTCCGGCAGGGCCTTCTCGATCTCGGTTTCGCGGGCGCGTAGCTCCGAGACTTGAGCCTCCAATTCCTCGACCCGGCCACGGAGCTTCGTCTCGCGGGGCGTCTCCTTGCGCACGAAGCCCAAGAGCCCTTGCTCATATCCCTTAATCAGGTGCTCGGCATACTCGGAAGTCGCCCTTTTCATGGTGGCCATATCCAGAATGGCCAGTTCAAACCCCATCCAGTTATCGAGTTGCTTGTAGAACTCCAGATCACGGGGAGGAGTGCCGTTCTGTTCTTCCGCCTTGGCGGTGGACTGTTCGATGGCGTCAACCGTCTTGCCCATCACCTCCCGATGGTCCTTCCCCTGCAAAAGACAATGTATCCGCAAGACGTTCTCATGTCTGGCCCAAGCCGACACACCGGGGCCAACGCCGTATTCCCGATGAAGGGTTCTTTCCCTGCGAATTCCAGTCTTCCGGATCGAGTCATCTGCTACTTCCTTGATGCCATCGTGCCAGAGGTCATCATGATGCTGGCCGGAATCACCGTGCTCGGCTCCATAGGTCACCGTGCGCCCATAAATTTCCTCGAAAAGCTGGCACTTTTTCACCCGGGCACCCAACAGAAGTTTGCGAACCTCCTCCTCCCGTCCAGCCTCAAGCAAATATTGCACGGCTCGGGAGTGATCGGGCCGTAACTCAAATGTCGCCCTCTCTACATCGGAATCCGGGCGCTCCCTCCGGTCACGCGCCGTCAGTTTGGCCCGATCCTTGATTTTGCGCTTCCGCCATGAACCGTCCTTGCCTTGGCGTTCCTGCCATTGGTGATACCAAGACAGACTGGCCGTTTGTTCGGCCAGTTTCTGCTCCCACGTTTCGCCTTCCACGGGTTCAATCCCGGCCACCTTGCCGTCCTTGCTCCGCACGACCTGCCAGCAATACCCATTCCCCAATTTGGGAAACTCCGACTCGAAGGGCGGATATTTCTGACCTTCGTGATAGCCCTCCACGAACACAAACCGACCCTTGGCATGCCGGGCCTTTCTCTCTTCTTGGCTGATCTTGTCCCGGGCATGAATTTTGGAGTTCGGGTTACCGTGGGCTCTGGCGGTGTAAGTGGCTCTTCCTCGTTTTGACATGGCTGTATTCTTGAGTTAGGCTGACAATCTCGCTTAAAATGTGCGGAGTGCAAGTGTTGTCGCGCACAAAATGAGATTTTGCTCGCGACAACAACTTGGCCTCCGGCGGCTCTTCGAAGGCGAGGCCGAGGGGCTTCGCCGCCTCCCAGCCGCCGCTGGTTCCCTCCCATGTCCCGCCTCTTAACTCCCGCGTGACATCAGGCAAACGGCGACAGATGCGCCTCAAAATGGGTAATTGTGGGAATTGGCCGGTGTACGGCCAATACACGCATTACCAAAAATATGGCGTCGCCGCTTTTCACCCTCAGCAACGCTCGGTGCAGTGGTAGCCTTGGAGCCGACATTCGCGAAGTTGACCAGAGCCGCGGCTTCGGGGATTTTTGTGATACCATTGCCCCGGATCAGCTTGTTGGAGGCTGATCCCACGGCCTGAAACTTCAGTCAGGTGGCATCCGTACCGTCTGTTTTGCGAGTTTCTGTCGCACATATGGAGCCGGAGGCGAAAAACTCGGGCTTGCTATAAGCGCAGAATCTTAGTTTTGTGCCAGACTTATGAGTCTCTCTTCTCTCAGTTCCGCCAACCTTCGCAACCTTGTCACTTTGGTCGAGAAGCGGGAGGCGCTCGCCGCAGAGTTGGAAAAGGTAGAGGCCTCGATCAAGTCTGCGCTCGAAGGTGGTAAAGCTTCAACGCCTATAGCGGGTGCGAAGCGCGGCCCAAAGAAAGGCTCGATTCGTAGACCTAAGATGAACAAGCGTGGTGCCCTGCGAGATTTTATCGTCGCCGAACTCCAGGCGGCCGGGAAAGAAGGCGTCTCGGTTAAAGACCTCTCGGCCAAGCTGGGCGTTAAAAACCAGAACGTCCACGTGTGGTTCAGCACGACCGGAAAGAGCGTCGGGGCGAAAAGAGTCAGCCCGGGCAGATACGCCCTCTAGCCGTTCGTCTTGCTGGCTGCGGATTCCCTACGCTCGATAGCGGTTTCCAGCTCGGTGGCTGCTTTTTCCAATTCGTCTGCCTCTTCGGGATTCGATGGTCGAATCTCGGCCGCGTGCTGGCGCATCCAACGCGCATGTGCTGCGGCAAATTCCCTCTCTTCCTTGGTGCCGAGTGCGAGGTAATTACTCACGGCAAATGTATCGTTTTCCGTTCGAATCACGGCCCCAAATCCCTCGGAAGTCTTCTTCCTGGATTGCACGATCCAAATAGGTGCCATCTTTCAGCGAGGCCACGAAAAGGAACTGGGTGGCCTCGTGTAGTTGGCCATCGGAGCACAGGACTCGGGCCAGCATGTAGCAAATCTCTGGATGTTGGTGGATGGCGAGGCCCATCCGAAGTATGACCTCCCCGTCACGATTCGTGCGGGCCTGTCGCGCTGCCTGAGCTGCGGCAATCCACCACTCTGGTGTGCTCGGGTCGATTTTTTCCGGCTCCCCGGACGAACAATCCCACACCCACCAATTCTTCTTGACGGCGGCGATTTGAAATTTGGTGGCGAGAACCTCGTATCGAAGTCGATCCCCCGTCTCGATCTGAGACAATGCCTCGTCGGCCTCGGTCAAAAGATCGAGCCCTAGGTAGCCTACTGCCTCGTCGAGGCATCGTTTCCAATCCGCTGCCATGCGCAATTCGTAGGCCTATACACCTATAGGTTTCAAGGTGTTTGTCTCTTGCCATTCCAATGCCCCTCTGTTACCCCGCTCGCATGGCTGGCAACCTCGCTTCCATTTGGACAGCTTCTCTCCTTCTCGGGGCCATCGCTCCGCTTGCCGCGCAGTCCCCGGAAATTCCTTCGCCCAAGTTACCCGCCACTTACTTCGATGTCCTCAAGCTCTCGGACGAGGAACTCGAAAAGCTGGACGTGGCCCGCATGAATCTGCTCTTCGCCGCGAACCTCCCCGGCTCCGAGAGCCTCGACATCGAGGCCTGTCTCGATCAGGTCAACAAGATGGCCCTTTACGTTCGTAAACGCACGGAGGAGCTGCGGCCGAAATTTGAGGCCAACTCCGAGCGGTTCCAAAACTCCGAGGAGTTTTTCAAAATGACCGTGCTGGTCACTGTCCTACAAAAGGAAGCCGGGGTTTCGTATAATCCCAAATTCGCCATCCGCCCAGGCGAAGGTTACGACGCCGCGGCCCAGGTCGAAATGTCGAAGTCCTCGAAGTATGGCTTCATCAACGGGATGCTGGCCTCGGAACCTCGGCTAGGAACATGCGCGTCCATGCCTGTCCTCTTCGCCGCAGTCGGTCGTCGCCTCGGCTATCCGATTCGATTGGTCCACGCGAAGAACCACCTGTTTGCCCGCTGGCACGACGACAAGGTCCGCTTCAACGTCGAGCCGACCGAGGGCGTGATGGTGTCTCCGCCAGACGACAAATACACCGTGTGGCCATTCCCGCTCACCAAAGAACAGGTCGAAAATGGTCCCTACCTCAAAAGTCTCTCCGCGAAGGAGGAAATGGTAGATGCTATGAACACCCGGTTTTGGATGTTGATGCGCTACAAGCGCCACGAGGAGGCACTCGGATTGGCTTTGGCCGTTCGGAAACTGCTTCCAGACGCCAACAAGTATCTCCCGCTCGCCGATGCCGCCGCGCCTCTCTTATATCCTCCCTCCATGGATGGTCCTCAGCGAAGTCCCTACGAGCCGCCAAACCCCATGGAAGGTGTGATGTCTTCAATCATGCCGAACGGTCAGCCTGGGCCGTCTATCGACCCCATGGTCTTGCAGGCTCTGCCGCCGCATGCCCGCGCCGCGATTGAGGGCAAACCCATCGCGCCGGAATTTCTTCCACAAAATGTCCGTTCTGCTATGGAGATGGCTGTCCCGGGGTCCGCCCCGGTGATGCCAGACCCGTTAGCCGATCTTCCGCCCGAAATCCGCCAAGCTCTGCCACAACCCCAACGATGAAAAAGCTGATCCTCGCCGTCGTCCTGGCCGCCGCCGCAAAGGCGCAGGCCTACCAATACGTTTCGAACAACCCGGTAAACCTGGTTGATCCGCTCGGACTGTTTCCGGGGCAGGGATATTTCCAAGGCCTCGCCGCTCAACAGACCCCCGGCCCGAGGCCGCCCGTGATGCCGGGTATCGTAAACACCTACAACGAGATGCACTCCGACCGTTCATTCTATCAGCAAGACCCGTTTTATCGGAGGAATGACCCGGCTCGACATATCTCAATGGCGTATGAAGGAGCTTTGGAGCACGGCGAGGGGATGGCTCGTTGCGCAGGTATCGTGAACGAAATACAAGGTATTCCTTTGGATTTACGAAGGTTACTTCCGAGATTGCAAGGTCGGGAACCTTGGGCGTTTGAACTCGATGATTTGAAACTAAATGAGGTGGGCTTCAATTTGGCGAATGGCCTCGGGCCAAGTTTGCTCGGACCGAACGGCCATGTTGACCCGCAAAAGCTCGGCAACGCGATCAATTTAGGGACAATCGAAAATACGGTTTCCCAAGACTAGAGTTTGTGACACGAGCGCCCTTTTCAAGGTTGACGCTATCTTTGCTCGTCGCGGTTTCTCTGGCCGGTTGCACCGATTGGCCAAAGGAAAGTGAAGCAGAACGCGATTTCCTAACGGACTATCCCGGCCTTAAAGTCACCCGCTGCTATCCGGGCGAAGCCAACTCCGATGCGATATATTATCACATCGAGTATAGTGATCCCAAGACCGGGAAAACGGGAACGACAAGAGTAATCTATACCAGGGAACCGGGAAAGAAAACATGGTCCCATTCCGGTGCCGACCCCACCGACCTCTACCTTTCCGAAAAATACCCAATCGTCCTCCCGGGTCCCTCAAAGACGAATAACTGACTATGGCTGCCACTCGCCGCGAAGCCCTCGAAGCTGTAGAGCGCCTTTGGGATCGCTACCCCGAGCAACGATTGGGCCAGCTCCTGACCAATATCGCGATCTTCGCTCGCGGCCCAGGCGGCGCCGAGGAAGTTTACGATCTCGAAAATTGGGAGATCGTCGGAGCCGTGGTCGATCACCTCGGCGGAGAGTAACCCCAGCCCGTTTTCAGAGCCTGGGCTTTTCGGTCGGTGGCACTCTGCGGCTACGGGCTCCTGTTACCATGGGTTCCGCATTGCTGCGGTTCAAAGATTCTTCCACTCGTCGCCCGGTAGGTCCCACCCGCGGGGCTGGTGCCAGTCGTTCTCCGCGATAGCTCACAAAGGTATCAAGAACTTCCCGAATCTTTTCATTCATCGACCAAGGCTTGAGTCTGAGGAGGGGGGGTATAGAGCTATTGGGTTAAGGGCGAAAAAACTCGGTATCTTTCGCGGCCTGTGGCTGGTCGTCAGAGCGTTACTATTATCGGCGGAAAAAAGAACCTTTTTGGACCTCAAATTGAGGCCCTCAGACGCTCGAAAGGTCTCACTCAAGCCCAGGTGATCGCGCAACTCGGTCTCAACGTCCCTCGGTGGGATCTGAGCGAAGACACCTATGCTCATATTGAAAAAGGCCGGCGGATGCTCACGGACTCGGAACTCGTGGCGATTTTGCATGTTTTCGGTGTCGGCTTGGAGGTATTGAAAATGCCAACTCGGAAAAAGGTGCAACGACTGAGGTCGAAATAAATTCATTGTGTCTTCGAGAGCTGGTAGCCTAGCCGACCGGCTGAACGAGAGGCCTTGTGAGGCCAGGCCCCGTGTGGACCTCCGAGCAGGGCTTGACCACGCTTTAGTGGCTCCCATACGGAGTCATTGGGGGTGCCATTCTCGGAGATTGCTTTCCCCCTTCCACCGGATGGCTTCCTGTATGGTGTTTTATTCCAGATCGGACCAGCTTGCCTTGAGAGTCCGAAGTATCATGCGGAGTTCGAGGTCGGAGAGGCTGCGCCGTTGCTTTTCTATTTGGGTGTAGCGGGGAGGAGAGACGTCCCAGCCTGCCATCTGCAAACGACGGCAAATATCCATTGCAGAAAGGTGGCGCTCTTCACGCAGTTCCCGCAACCGAGGTCCGAAAAAATTGCGTTGGCCAGGAAGCAAACTGGAGGCACTCGACCGGATAGACATTCATTACGCCTAGCCATTTTTTTGCTCGTCTTATGTCGCCTAGGCGACATGATTTGAGCCATTCATCCAACCTGTGAATCGAACCTCGATCTTGCTCCTGCTGATTTTTGCGCTCGCGGCTTTTTCCTCAGACCCAACCCACCTATGAAAATACATCCACTCATTCCACTCCTCGTAGTCGCCGTCGCCTTGCCCGCCTGCGGCAAGAAACCCTCCCCGCATTCAGGGACCTATCTTTATCAGGGGCGAGACACGACCATGGGGGAGGAAATTACCCAGGCCGAAATCCGCCTCAACCCGGACGGAACGGCCTCGGCGCTCGTGAGATCCCACGGCCATATCGAAGCGATCGGAACCACCACCATCGATGTGACTCTTTCCGGCAAGGGCACTTGGACAGATGCCGGGGAAAAAGCCGAAGCGGTCATCGTCATCGACAAATGGGTCAACAAGGGCAAGGAGTTGGTTCCTTCAGAACCTTTCCGGATAACCCTCTCTGGAGGTGCGTTTCCGAGCGTTTCCGCTTCGTCCATCAAACCCAAGGATGGGCCTTCATTTGTGCCATCTTTCACGCCCATTTTCGGACTATGGACGCATGAGCCTGCGCCCTAACTGCTTTCGATCTCACCAAAACTCGCTCCTACCATAAAAAATGAAAAAATTCTGTTTCCATTATATCATTCTCTCCTTGGTGGCCGCCTCGCTTCTTGGCTGTGCTTCCACCGAGAACAACTCCACGAAGCCGCTGGCCGAGCGTATCACTTCGGGCCTGACCAGAGAGCAAGTGCTTTCTATCGCCGGAAAACCGCAAAGTCGCCAATCAGGATTGACCGGCGGTCAAGCAGACGAGGTATGGCTTTACAGCGATGGCGCGCTCAACCTAATCCCGGTCTACGGTCTCGTGCGCGGCGCTCGCACCAATACCATTCAAGTTTTCTTCAAGGGTGGGAAAGTCTCTCAGGTAGCTGAAGGCTCTTTCGGTCTTTGGTAACGCTGACTGAAAGGCCCGATGGGCAGCCGAATTCCGAAGGAAGTGATCACTTGGCGCGCCCGCGTCATCGAGAAATCCAAACAGATTCGTACTGAGAAAACGTGCATCCCCAACTTCCCGCTTTCGCGGGAAGTCTCGGAAGAAGCGAAAATGGTGAGAAGAAGTATATGAGTATCCTTATCACTCTGATCGTATTGGCCATGGGCTTCCAAATCATTTGGGGCCTGTGCGAAATCGCCTACGGAATCGCCCTGATGCTCCTTGGAATCGCTCTTTATATCGTCGCGAGCATCCGGGATGCCGCGCTCGCCCTGCTTGGAAAATCCTGATGCGCCCCAAATACACTCCACGCCGCATTCAGGAAATACCCGTCCATCCGCAGAGCCATCCTCCACCACCTTTCAATTAGCCATGCACCTCACCAAAATTCTCATTCTGTTCGTCGCTTTCACCCCGCATGCAATCTGCCAGGTTCCGGGCAGCGCCTTCGACGAAAGCAGCATCTCCGGAAATGTCGAGCAGGCGACCAAAATCGTCATGCCCGACTCGCCGAACGTCGGCACCAACAATCAAAGCCTCAATTTTTCACCCACCATTTCGCCCGGAAATACCTCGTTAGCGGCACCGACCGGAAATTCTGTTGGCACGAGTCCCGCCCAGCCTGGAACCGGGGGAGAAAAGACCGAGGGTGTCGTTGCCGACAAGCTGAAAAACCTCGAAATCGATCCGGCCAACGAGACGGTCATCAATTCCAAAACGGGGTCGGTTTGGGCGATTACCGATAATTGGATGGTAGACGCCCGATATGAGCGGTATCTTAACCAGGACGCATTCACGCGGCAAAAGCAGGAAAAATATCTCCACCAACTCAACGGAATTCTCCAGTTGCTTTGCCCAAAAAATCCGTATGGCGGAACGCGTGGGGCATCCGGTCCCACCCGTGAAGATTACGGTAAAGCCTACCAACTCCTTCGGAATCTTTCCGCCGAGTTTTCCGATTACGACGGCGGGGTGGCAAACACCTTGGCCAATCAGGTCGATGCCCTCAATGCCGCTTTGGCAGCGCGCCAAAAGCTCTATGCCGAAGTCGATGCGCTGGAAAAAGAAATCCAACGGGCCAAATGGAACATGGACGTCACGGTGAAACACCGGATGGATCGTAACAGCGAACGGCGCGGCGCGGACCGCGCTCAGGAAACCGCCGAAAGAACTGCCTACGCCATACAGGCTGGCTCCGGATACGCCAGAGAAATTGCAAAATACCAAGCCCTCCAAGCCGCAAAAACAGCACAAGCCGAGGCCAAGATGTTGCTCGCTAAGACGGAATTTCAAACGCTGCTGATGCAGCATTTTGCCGCCCGACGTTTTCAGCAGGTGCTGATCGGTGGGGCGTTTTATCGGACTGGATTTGGGGACGGCGAAATGTCCATTACGACCGAAACCAAGCTGACTCAACTTCTCAGTGAGAAACTGGGGGTGCCCTTGACGGTCACGGTGCTTGAGGCGGCCACCGTCGAAGCCATCGAAGAGGTCCGGCGCGGTATGGGAGCAGTCAGTAACATGCTGACAGATCGCAAGGTTGCAGGCGCGGAAAAGCGCCTGATGGAAACCCTGCTTGTCGGGGAAAATCTGCCCGAAATGCTGGCGTTTTCCGTCGAACAACGAAAAGCCATTCTCGCCTTTCGCCAGATGCGGCAGGAAGCCACCAAGGCCGTTGAAGTGAAGGATTTTGGCCGGGCGGAAGAACGAAACAATCGGCTCTCGGAAATGGCTTCGGACTATGATCCTGCCATGATTCGAGCCGCCGTCTCGGCGGCCATGTCAGAGAGTAACATGCATTTGCTGAAGGCGCGCAACGCCGCAACATCCGGTGATCAGGCCACCGCTGAGGCTGAAGTCAAATTGGCGGCAGCGGCGTGGCCGCAAAATCCGGCCCTTGAAAAGGGCACCTCCCAGATGATGGATAGGTTCAATTCTCAGGCTGAGAATTTGAAGGAACTGGACGCCTTTTTGGAGAAGGGTGACTTGCGAGGCATCGAAAGCAAACGGGAAGTCTTCACGGCCTCAGTTGCCGACGATCCGGACCGCCAGGCACGTTTACGGGCCGCTTTGGAAGCCATCGTGGAAATTGAAAAAGCCATCGAGCGTGCCCGCGAATACGAACAAAACGGCTCTCCGGCGGAAGCGTGGGCGGCGGTGGAACCCATCGGCAGAAAATATCCCAACGACCAGAAACTTCTGCGCATCACATCGGACTATGCCGCCCGTTCGCCGGATTTCGTGCGGCACATTTCCTCGGCACGTGATGCGGCAGCCAAAAAGGACACCGCCCGTGCACTCGTGTCCTATCTCAGTGCTTTGCGCGACAACCCTTCGAGCGAGGAAGCCCGTTTGAAAACGACGGAACTCGCAGAAAAACAACTCTCTCTCCTGGAACAACCCTGATTATGGCCCGGCGAAAAAAACTATCCCTCAAACTTCAAATTGGAATCGTGGTTGGCGTTTTGCTCTTGTTTGCGGCATTCGCCCTGATTCCAACGGTCTTCGATGCCAACCGCACCAAGGCCCGTCTCAGCTTCGACGAATATGTCGAAAATCCCCGCGCCTTTTCCGGGAATTCCTATTTCGTCGAAGGGAAAATTTCCGACCGGCTCGCTCGTAGCAAGTCGGGTGCGGTTTATGCCATTGCGACCGGTAATCATTCGCTGGCCGTTGTCATTCCCGCACCAGTCCTCCCAAAATTCAACATCGAGAAGGGGCAGACGCTCCTTCTCGACATCCAAGTCGCCGATGAAGGCGCGTTGGTTGCCACTGCCGTCTCCAAAAAATGAAAACTCCCACCTTCCTGCTGATCCTCCTCGCTTCGTCCTCGGTTCTTCTCGCCCAGGAATCACCTCCCAAAGGTCCGACTTTCCCTCTCTGGGAGCCGCCCCTTCCAAAGAATCAGGGGGCTTTTGCGCTCAGCTTGAACAGCATTTGTTCCGTGGCCCTCGAACGGTACGACCTCGAATACAAGGATAAATCCTACCCTGTCACCGAGTGTTCCGTCATGACTGTCGGAGGAAAAACGGTCCGCTTTTATTACGTCGAAGAAAAAGAGGATTCGGAACCGAAAAATCCGATTCAAGCCGCGAAGGAATCCGTGAAGTCCATTGTTCCCGGGAACTCCGAGGAGGAAGACTCGAAAAAACTGCGCGTGGTGAAGTTGTTCCCACACTCCTCCCAAACAGGAACGGTTGAATACCGCCTATCCAGTGAAAAGAAGATCACTGACATTTACCAGAGCCTGCGGGACGCATGGGTGGCAAACGCGCCATGAGAATATTGCTTGTCTTGATGATCTTGGGTGCAACCGGGCTTCTCGCACAAGAGGCAGACCCCAAGGAAAAACACTTCTGGTCGCCGGAACTCCCCAATGGTCAAGCCTTCCTCGCCATGCCGCGTTCTATCAAATCCTACCGGCTTGCTCGGTATGACATTCGCTATGAAGGGGAGAATTACCCGGTCACTGAGTTGAACGTCGAATTGACGCATGGGATTGCGCGCTTCGTCGCCATTGAGTCCTCGTCAGGGAAGCCTGTGCCGCCAAGTTTGCGGGACATTGCCGATGGCAGACATGACGCGAACGGCCGTTTTGGGAGATGGGAACAGGGTCAAGCCCCACCCAAAGAACTGACTGCACGCGGAGAAGATGCAGACAGGTATCAACGGTTCATGCTCGAATCACCCTCCCAGGTGACACAACTCCATGAGCAACTCGAAAAGATTTTCCACTTTGCCTTCCCATGGTGACACGAATTTTTCTCATCATCTCGGTCGTCCTCGCACCTTTGCTTTCATGCGCGGCGGAGCCAAGCGCCACCAAAGCCCTCGCGGAATTCAAACGTTACCAATCCGCCGGGGGCAGCAAACTGGCGGATCGCTACGAAACGCGTATCCGCCAGTATCTCGACACCCGCGTTCTGCTCAGCACCGGAAGCCTCGAAAGCTCTGATCCTCTATTGGTTTATTTACTGTTTTCGCGAACGCACAAAACTCCGCAAGGGCGTTCCTACGCCGAGTGTGCGGCGGATGCCAAAAGGTTCGTCGAGAGCGCCGGATTCGAGCGCAAGCTTTACCAGATGAATGACCTTCATCCAGACCAAGGGAGGCAATCCACGTATCAATTTTCCCTAGATGATGTCACCGTCCGGGTAGAACTCGTGCCGGACAACGCGATCACCATCGTCTTCTTTTCCAATCGGGATTTTCGCCATGCCTTGCATCAAACCCGCCGAACGCTCATCCCTCCGAATCGACAGCCTTGACGCGATAGTTGGAAGGCACCACGTTCCAAAAATGCTGCTTTCTGGCTATCGAATTTTTCCCCGGCTCTTCGAACCAACACTCATAGCGGCGGCCCTCTCTGCCGTGGAGGAGCTATGTGATTCACTTCATCCCGGCGATCCTCGTTGGGACAAACATGTAGTTCCACTCGCTGGCCTCAAGGATCATCGAAATCCTGGGATTTCCAAGGAAACAACGGTTGAGGTTCCATTTCTCCTCACGAGCTTGCCTCAACTTTCCCCAGCTTTACGTGCCGTCATATTGTTTCCTTCCTTGTGGGAGGCCGCCCGCGAGATCCTTGAAAGTGAAGATGTCGTGTGCCATTTCTCAAATGTCACCCGTAAACCTGCTCGCATCGGACCGAATATTTCGTGGCATCGCGATTATCCAAACGGCTACATTTGCCCGCGAAAGTCTGAACACTTTTTTCGTTTCCTCATCCCACTTGAAAACATGGACGAGGAAAATGGTTGTACGCTGGCCATTCCAGATACGCACCTTCTCGGCGATGAAGAAGCTCTTCGAGAGCCGAAAGATGCAGACTACTCGAAAGCAATTCCTCTCGAAGCCGAAGCTGGCGCCGCTATCGCTATTCACCCGAAATTACTTCACGGTGGGCGTGAGAATCGATCAGAGCGAAATCGCAACTTGATTGTCGTCCAGTTTGGCCGACGCACTGGTGATTTTTTGCACGATCTTAACGAAGAAGAGATAGAGCAGTTCACCTAGGTATTCGCTATGATCTTGTCCGTGTTGGTCTTGTAGGTGATCCACTAAGGGCCTAACGGTACTGCTGCCCGAGCCGTAGATTTTTCGAACTGAGTTTGCTCAGTTCGAGATCCCCATTTTTTCCGGAGAACACCGCCGTGGGATGGCCTGCCTGAACGAGGCTTTCGCCCCGTTCTTCCAAGAGCCGAAAAACAGGGCACGCAGGCAAGATTGAATACATCGCAGAAGGAAAGGTTTCCTCCGTCCAATTTCTCAAAGGGCAAATCCTTTTCACCCTGGAAATCCCCACAAAACGAAAAGCCGGTTTGCACGTGCTTACTTGCCGGGTGACCGGAGAACTCGCCTTGCGTCTCAAGGACAACCTCCAAGTCGGCGAATCAGTCGTGGTAAGCGGAGTGACGGTTCCTCCTCGCAAGCCAGTCCCCGCGGATTCCGTGATGCGCGTTTCGCGCTGAAAGCCCTCGTCAGAAAAATATACCCTGCGCCGGGCGGGAGCGGCTGTCGCCGTCCCGCCCCAACAGGGAAGACATCAATTCTCAGGAAAATCATCACTATGGAAATCCTTGGTCTTCTTTTCGCTCTTACTGCTCTCATCGGAATCCTCGCCGGGTATGCCTGCCTCGTCAGCACGCTCAATCGGCATTCCGAGGAACGTCACGGTTATACGCCGATTACCGTCGGCAAAAGCGCCCTCATGCTCCTGCCATTTGCGCTGGCCGCATTCGGCCTCTTCGCTTGGCAGGAGCCCACCCAGGTTGGCCACGCGGAAATCTGCGCGCTGGTTGCCTTTGCCTGTTCCGGCCTAATCCTGCTGGCCCTGTATTGGCGGATCAGCCGCCGAAGCTCCACCGGGATTGCCCTTGTGGCCATGATTGGCCTCACCATCAACGCCGTCCTGATTGTCGGCGCGATCTGCGTCTATGCCGTCGTGCAGATGCTCCTCGCCGAAGCGCGGCGTAACCGTCGCTATTGATCCTTCTTTCCGTCCCTTTGCTGAGCCCCTCAGCAAGGCGTTCCGGGCGGACTAGTAGGGCTCGTCACTCTGCCATGAACCTCCGCCCGGACGCCAACACTCGCGTTCGCACATCTGCCACCTTTTATGAAATATCCAACGCCATCCTCGCCCGGCACCCAAAATCCGTTTCTGTTTTCGTATCAGCAACCGGCATTTCAGGAGTTGTGCCGCATCGCTCGCGCTTTTTCCCAGACGGGAAGCTGGCAAAATCTCTTCGTCCGCCCGCGCTGGCACCGACTCATCGTCGGACCCACCGGCACCGGCAAGACGCACCTTGCAGCCGCTCTGGCCCACAAGCTCGACTGGCCGCTGCTTTCCCTCACCGTACCGGATTGGATTTTGCTCGGCTGCAACGAACGGGGAGCCAGACAAACATGGCGCTGTATTGCTGATTGGCTCGCCCGACGGGATTCCTTTTCGCTGATCTTCATCGACGAAATTGATAAAATCAGCGGCCACGAAACGTGGTCGCGCCATTTGCGCACCGAGGTTTTTGATCTTTTGGACGGACGGGTGCCGACCGGCCTTCGCATCACCGACGACGAAGACCCCGAAACCTCCGCGCAACTTCGCCTTCGGGCTGCCATCCAGCTCACCTCCAAAACCCTCATCCTCGGCGCTTCCGCTTTTCAGGAAGCTTGGGAGGCTCGTTCCCGCGCCTCGATTGGATTTGGCGAACAAGAACATTTGCCGCCCGTCCTCTCCGAACTGACCCAGCATCTCCAACGCGAACTGCTCAATCGTTTCGCTTCGCGTCTCATCCTCCTCCGATCCCTCGAAAGAACGGACTACCAGGAAATGCTCGCCCAGACAGCCCGGCAGCTACCGTCAGCCCTTCGCGCTCGGTTTTCAGAAGTCGGTCACCAGCGGCTGGAGGAAAGCCACCGCGATCAGAAAGGAGCCCGCTTCATCGAGGAAATCCTCTCCGAATGCCTGCTGATTTCCTCCGAACAACGCCCCACACCATCCCCCGAACACTGAGGGCCACCCTCAACCAACCAACCCACCAAAACCATGCTTGAATTGACCGTCCTCGGATACGTCGGCTTCGTGCGCCTGAACGACACCCAAAACAGCCAGGTCCTCACGGTGACCCTGGCTTACCGTAGGAAACCGGAAGAAGATCCGCAGTGGATCGCCGCGAAAATATGGGGCTCCCGCGCCGCCAGCCTCTCTACCCACATCAAACCGGGAGGGCGTTTGCTGGTGCGCGGCCGCCCGCAAGTGGCCGTCTTCCAACGCAAGGACGGCACCCAAGGCCAAGAATTGGTTTGCCATGTCGATACCCTTGAGTTTGTCGGCAGTCCGCGCCCCGAGCCTCCCCCTTCCCAACAACTCCCACTATCCAGAAAACGCAACACCAAACCCTCACGTTCTCCCGCTTTGAGGAAATGAATGCCACCATCCCAGGTGACCCTGCTTCCAAGCTTCAGCAGGTTGTCATATGCCGTTACGGCTCTCGATATTGGGCCGTTCATCAGGGAACGGAACTTATTGCTGTAACCCTTTACAAAAAAGGAGCCCTGCGAGTGGCCCAGCTTCTGACAGTTACGCCAGAAGAACCCATCAAATCTCCTCGCTAAACAATCATTCAACAAATGCTTTGTTTTTTTGCATCTATATGATGGCATCGAGGCAACCCACGAGATTCGCAAGATCGAAACAGCAGAGAACATCCCGCCCGCTTTCATCTCCGCCCTCACCGCGAACATCACGACGGAAATCCGCCATGTTTGTCTCGATGCCGGGATGTCTAGCTACCTGAACAAGCCCATACAGATCGAACGACTGGCGCAGATGCTCGAACAGGCCTACCGGGCGCTTCACGCCTCAAATGGTGCGACCGAGAAGGTCGAGTCCTAGGAATTTTTCTTTCCCGGGAGATTGATGAAGGCTGGTTTCAGATAGAGCGGCTCCGGGACTGGTCCATGAAGAGCCGACGATGCACTGCGTGTCGCCAGGATGGATGCCGACGGAGGCCGGGCGATCCCGGCGACTCCTGTGATCGGCGCGGGGACAAAAATCGGCCCCTCGGCAGCTTCCGCAACCAGAGCCCGAAACTCGGTCTCCTCAAATAACATCGGTTCCTGAAAAAACTGTCCGTTCTCTACTCGTGCCCAGTAATATTGCCCGCGCCGGGCGTCGCCTGCGGCGGCATAGCTCGTTTCCGGATACCCTAGGAGCGAGGATATTCCGACCAACGGCACACCGCGAGCGGCGGCAATTCCCCAGCCCAGCGCCAAAGCGCCTCGGATGCCGTTGTAACTGCCCGGGCCAATGCCGATGACAACGCGATCCAGCGTTTTTACGGAATCCAGCAACTCTGCGACCAAGCTGACAAGCGCGACTCCCCGGCCGCGCGGAGCCTCGACCTGCCTCTCCACGACCACGGCATCGCCCTCCACCAAGGCCGCCCCTCCGACGGGACCCGAGCTTTCAATGGCCAGAATCATGACACCAGCCTCACGACACGGGTGGACGGATCGACGACCTCAAAGACAAAACGAAGCGCAGAAGCAGGAAGCACCTCGGGGAACTTATTCCCCCACTCCACGATCGTCACGCCTTCCGCGACATTATCGTCATAGCCGGTCGTCAGGAGTTCATCGGCGGACTCCAGCCGGTAAAAGTCAAAATGCGCCACCGGCACGCGCCCGCCATCGTATTCATGCACGAGGGCAAAGGTCGGACTCGACACCTCGGCATGGCTTTCCAACCCGACCGCGAGGCCCTTGGAAAACTGCGTCTTTCCCGCTCCGAGGGGGCCTTCCAGGCTCACGACATCGCCGAGTCCCAGCAAACGACCGACTTCCGCTCCGAGTGAAATCATTTCTTCCTCGGAACGACAGATCGCGCCTTCCTCGGAAAGAAGACGGGTTGGTAACAGTTTTCGGTTTGCCATGCCGCGGCGAATCTAGTTCGCTCCGACCCATGAGCTCAATCTCCCTTTGGAATCGGTTTCAGACTCATTTTCTCCGTTACGACGACCTCGGCGTGTCGCTCGACATCAGCCGGATGGATTTCGCGGATGATTTTCTCAGCGGAAAGGCCGAGGCGGCAAAGAACGCGGTAGCCCAGATGCTCGCCCTGGAAAAGGGAGCCATCGCCAACCCGGACGAGCACCGCATGGTGGGCCACTACTGGCTCCGTGACTCCAGCCTCGCCCCGACGAAGGAGCTGGCCGACGAGATTGAGAACACCAAGGCCGCCATCCTCGCCTTCGCCGCCGACGTTCACTCCGGCAAGATCGTTTCCTCGACGGGCAAGAAGTTCACCGATCTCCTCCTCGTCGGCATCGGCGGTTCCGCCCTCGGCCCGCAACTCGTCGCCGACAGCCTCTGGTCGTCGAAGGACCCGATCGCGGTTCATTTCTTTGACAATACCGACCCCGACGGCATGGAAAAGGTCGTCGAGCAGCTCGGCAAAAAGCTCGAGACCACCCTCGTCGCGGTCGTCTCGAAGAGCGGCGGCACCAAGGAGTCCCGCAACGGCATGCTCGTCGCACAGGACGCCATCAAGAAGGCCGGTCTCGATTTCCCGAAGCACTTCGTCGCCGTCACCGGGGAAGGCAGCGAGCTCGACAAGGTCGCCACGACGGAAGGTTGGCTGAAGCGCTTTCCGATGTGGGACTGGGTCGGCGGCCGCACCTCCGTGATGAGCGCGGTGGGTCTCCTCCCGATGGCCCTCCAGGGTCTCGATGTCGAGGCCTTCCTCGCCGGAGCCAAGGCGATCGACGCCAAGACCCGCACGGATGATCTTTCCAAGAACGCCTCCCTCCTGCTCGCCCTCATGTGGTGGCACGCGGGCGGCGGACGCGGCGCGAAGGACATGGTCGTCCTCCCGTACAAGGATCGCCTCCTCCTCTTCAGCCGCTACCTCCAGCAGCTCGTCATGGAGTCGCTCGGCAAGGAGCTCGACCTGAATGGCAACGTGGTTAACCAGGGCATCGCCGTCTACGGCAACAAGGGCTCGACCGACCAGCACGCCTATGTCCAGCAGCTCCGCGATGGCGTGAACAATTTCTTCATCACCTTCGTGGAGGTTCGCAAGGCCTCGCCCTACGCCCAGCTCGAGGTGGAACCCGGCGTGGAAAGCGGCGACTACCTGCAGGGCTTCCTGCGCGGCACCCGCACTGCTCTCCATGAGAAAGGCCGCGAGTCCATCACGGTCAGCATCCCGGAGTTCAACGCCTTTTACCTCGGAGTGCTCATCGGCCTGTACGAGCGCGCCGTCGGCTTCTACGGCACTCTGGTGAATATCAACGCCTACCATCAGCCCGGCGTGGAGGCTGGCAAGAAAGCCGCCGCCCGCGTGCTGGAGCTCCAGGCAAAGACCCTCGCCTACCTCGCCGACAACAAGGGCAAGGCCTTCACCGCCGACCAGATCGCCAGAGCGATCGGAGCCGACGCGGAAGATGTCTTCCACGTCGCCCGCCATATCGCGGCGAACAAGCCCGGCATCGTTTACACGACCGGGGCCAACCCGGCCGCCGACACCGTTTCACTCGCCTGATGAAACGCGCGCTCCTCGCTCTCACCTGCGCCCTGGTTCTGGCCGGATGTGATTCCGCCCAGAGCACGGCGGACAAGCTTCGCGTCGAAATCGCGGAGTTCAAAAACACGCCGGACGACAAGAAACAGGCGTTGATCGAAGAGCATTTTGCCAAACTCGAAACCCAGCTCGCCGCGCTCCAAAAGCGCGGCGACGCCAAGGCGGACGCCATTTCCGATCAGCTCACCTCGCTGAAGGAGCAGTATCAGACCGCCAAGCTGGCCAAGGCGCTCAACGACGCCAAGAACGCCATCCAGGGCTTCGGCCAGGCGGTCAAGGATACCGCCAAGGACATTCAGCAGACGTTTCAGGGGAACCAGACGAACAAGTAGTCCGGTTCCCGGCCTCGGTTAGGCGACGAAAAGCTTCCGCAGTTCGTCGACCGTCACGCCCGCGAGATTGGGCGCGACCAGATCGGCGTGGGAGAGAAACTCCGGCGGATTCGTCGTCGCAATTCCCACCACTTTCATTCCCGCGCATTGAGCCGCCTCGATGCCGAAAAGGGCATCTTCAAAGACCACGCATTTCGCTGGGTCCGCATGCAGGAACTCGGCCCCTTTCAGGAACACATCGGGCGCGGGTTTGCCGTGAACCACGTCATCGCCGCAAACCACCGCGTCGAAATACTGATCCAGCCCGGTTGAGGCAAAGATGGCATCGAGGTTGCCGCGCGGCGTCGATGATCCGATGGCACGAGGAATTCCCGCCGCCTTGAGCGCCTGAAACATCTCCACCGCACCCGGCAGGATCTCCACGCCCTCGTCGCGAACGATCTCGCGATACAGCTCCTCCTTGCAGTCGCCCAGGGCGATGATCTCCGCCTCGTCGTGGCTCCAGTTCAGGATCGTCGGGATGATGATCTGGTTCTTTTTGCCAAAGCCCTGCTTGAAGTGATCCGGCGGCAACGGCTTGCCGATTTCCGCCGCCAGCATTTCCCACGAACGCTCGTGGGCGCTGGACGAGTCAATAACAACGCCGTCCCAGTCAAAGATCGCGTAAAAGTCGCTCATGATTCGAAAAGGCTGAGAATCTTCTGATCGTCCGGCGAAGGCCCGATCACCGCGATCGTCGCGCGGCTGGGATCGAGGAAATCCCGGGCTGCCGCCATCACGTCATCGGCTGTCACGGCGCGGAGCTTGGCATGCACATCCTCGGGATCGGTGATTTTGCCATACACCAGCACGGAGCCGCCAATACGCATGTTCTGGTTCGACGTGCGCTCCAGCGACATGCGGCTGGTGCCGACGGCGTATTCCTTGGCCCGGCGCAGTTCCGCCGCGCCCACCGGCTTGCTCTTGATCGTCTCAAAGGCGGCCAGGATGAGTCGCAGCGATTTCTCGACGTTCTTTTGCTCCAGGCCGAGCGAGACATTGAGCATGCCCGTGTCGTGAAAGGCCGAGGGATGCGTACTCACCGAGTAGCATAGGCCGCGCTTTTCGCGCACCTCCTGAAACAGGCGAGAGCTGCCATTGCCGCCGAGAATCACATGCAAAATCTGCACCGCGTAACGGCGCGGATCGAAATGGCTCGGCCCCGGCAACCCGATGGCGATCTGGGTCTGCTGCGTGTCGCGCTTTTCGGAAATGAGGCGCGGCTTTGCCTTTGGCTCGGGCGCCTTGGAGAAGCGCACGGCGCGTTTTTTGGGAATGGACTCGAAGAGTTTCGCGATGCGGTCGACCACCTCTTCGTGCTTCAGCTTGCCAGCAGCGGAAACCACCGTGCTGCCCGCGTGATAATGCGAGGTGCGATAGTCGAGGAAGTCGTCGCGCTTGAAGGTCGCGATGGTTTCCAGCGTCCCGGTCAGCGGACGGCCCAGCGGGTGATTCGGCCAATAGTGCTCGTTGAGCATCTCCTGCACGCACGACGCGGGTTCATCGCGGTACATGAGGATTTCTTCCCCGATGACTCCCCTCTCCCGCTCGATATCGGTGAGCGAGAACTTTGCATCCAGATAAAGATCGCTCAGCACGTCGCACAGGCGCGGGAAGAACTCCGCCGCCGCAGCGGCGTAATAGCAGGTGCGCTCCTCGGCGGTGTAGGCATTCAGGTCGCCGCCGACGCCCTCCACCTCTTCCATGATGCGGCGGGCCGAGCGGCGCTTGGTGCCTTTGAAGAGCATGTGCTCGATGAAATGCGAGATGCCGTTCAGCTTCGCGGGCTCGTTGCGTCCGCCGACGTTGGCCCAGATGCCCAGGGACGCGGTCTCCGCGTGCGGAATCTCACAGGTCGCCACTCTCAGGCCGGAGGGCAGTGTGGTCAGCTCGGTTTTCATGCGTTGCGTTTCGATAAAATCAGTTCGGCGAGCTCCAGGTCTCGCGGGTAGGTCACTTTGAAATTCCAGTCGGGATTCTCGACGATACGGGCGGAACCGCCGGAGCGAATGAGGAGCGAGATTTCATCCGTGATCGCTCCGCCGAGGGAGATGGATTCAGCTAAAAGGCGCTCCAGCAAATCCGTTCGCATCACCTGCGGAGTCTGCATCCGCCAGAGATTTTCCCGGGAGACGGTTTCACGGGCAAAACGCTCCGCATCGGTGCGATGGAGCGTATCCGTCACCGGCTCCGCGCTCACGGAGGCTCCGTGTTCGATGGCTTCGCGGAAGCACATGCTGATTGCCTCCGGCGTAATGAGCGGTCGCGCGCCGTCATGGACCGCGACAAACTCCGGACGGTCATCAGCCAGCGCGCGAACTCCCTCCAATACGCTGTGCGCGCGCTCTACGCCACCCGCGACGATGCGGGAGACCTTGGGCAGTCCGGCGCCGATTTCCGTAAACTCGCCAATTCGCTCCGCCGAGCACACGAGCGCGACGCGGGCAACCTCCGGCGTCCGGCAAAAAGCCTCCAGGCTATGCCGGACCAGCGGCTTGCCGCCGAGCGGAGCCGTGAGCTTGTCAAAGCCCATCCGTCGACTCGAACCCGCGGCGACGATGATGGCGGCGAGCGTGGGCACGCTCACGAAAGCTGCTTCTGGACCTCCGTGCTGAGGGCCTTGCCATCCGCGCGGCCCGCCGCCTTGGCGGAAGCGATTTTCATCACCGCACCCATCTGCTGGCGCGTGGTCGCTCCGGCTTCAGCAATGGCATCGCGCACGATGACGGCGAGTTCCTCAGCGGAAAGCGCCTTCGGCAGGTACGCGTTCAGGATTTCGATCTCGGCTTTTTCATTGGCCGCGAGCTCGGGACGCCCGCCCTTTTCGAATCCCTCGATGGAATCCTGCCGCTGCTTCACCTGCTTGCGAATGACCGCGGAGGCCTCCACGTCGTCGAGCACGGCATCCGCCCCGCCCTTTTCGATGGCGGTGTTTTTCAGGGCGGCTTTGAGGAGACGCAGGGTGTTCAGGCGCGGCATGTCCTTCGCGCGCATTGCGTCCTTGATGTCGTTGTCGACTTGGGCTTGGAGACTCATCCCCGCATCATGTCGCGGGCGAAAATCGGTGCCTAGGAAAATCCGTGACTCTCGCTCGCCGACATTCCCCCGCGATGCGGACTTTCCTTTCCCGGGAAACCCTGCGCATTCTGATCGGCTACATTTCCCGCTCTCATGTCTGTTCGCACCCGTTTTGCTCCCTCGCCCACCGGCTACCTCCACGTCGGAGGCGCCCGCACGGCCCTTTTTAACTGGCTCTACGCCCGTCGCTTCGGCGGCACGCTCGTCCTCCGCGTGGAGGATACCGACGACAAGCGCAACACCGCCGAGGCCGTCCAGGCCATCTACGACGGCATGACCTGGCTCGGTCTCGACTGGGACGAGGGTCCGGACAAGGGCGGCAACTACGGCCCGTACCGCCAGAGCGAGCGCAATGCGATCTACGAAAAGTACTTCGCCATCCTCGAACAGGGCGGCCACCTCTACGAGGACGAGGGCGCGATCCGCTTCCGCTCGCCCCGCAAGAGCGTGCTCGTCGAAGACCTCGTCTGCGGTCGCATCGAGTTTGACATGTCCAACCCGGCCACCCACCCGGACATGACGATCCGCCGCCCGGACGGCTCCTGGATTTTCCATTTCGTCAACGTGGTCGACGACATCGAGATGAAAATCTCCCACGTCATTCGTGGTGAGGACCATCTTTCCAACACCCCGAAGCACGTCGAGCTCTACAAAGCGCTCGGCTTCGAGCCGCCGAAGTTCGCCCATATCCCGCTCATCCTCAATCACGAGGGCAAGAAACTGAGCAAGCGCGATGGCGGCTCCAGCGTCCAGTATTTCATCGAGAACGGCTACGCTCCCGAGGCCGTCATCAACTACCTCTGCCTGCTCGGCTGGTCGCCCAAGGACAACCGCGAGGTCATTTCCCTCGAGGAAGTCAGCCAGATTTTTGAACTGGAGAACATCAACCGCCGCAACGCGATCTTCGATCTGGACAAGTGCTTCTGGCTCAACGGCCAGTACATCGTGAATATGCCGATTGAGCGTTTCGCGGAGCTTTCCCTGCCCTTCATCGAGAAGGCAGGCTTGAACTACGGCACGAAGGAAGCCCTCCTGCCCGCCCTCGCCATCGTGAAGCCCAAGGTCAAACACCTCAGCGACGTGCCGGACTGGATCGGGTTCCTCTTCACCGAGGACTTCGCCTTTGACCCCGCCTCCGTGGAAAAGAGCCTGCGCAAGGAAGGCGCTCTCGAGCGGCTCAAGCAGCTCGGCGAGGCGTTCTCGACCGTGACGGAGTGGACCCATGCCAACATCGAGGCCAGGCTCAAGGAGCTCGCGGCCTCGCTCGGCGTGAAGGTCGGCGAACTCGTCCACCCGGCCCGCGTGGCCGTGAGCGGACGCTCCGTCGGCCCCGGCCTCTACGAAATGATGGAAGTCCTCGGCAAAGACCGCGTGCTCTCCCGCTTCGCCCGCGCCGCAACCATCTAGGCTTCTTTCACCTCCTGGCGACCGACCAGGCCACCGCCAGGAGCGAGGTGATCGGGAAGAGGACAACCCACTTCCCGATGCCAAAAAAGATCGCGCTGCCCGCGATTGCGCCCAGCGCATACGATGTCCAGACCATCGCCGCACGCCGGGCCATGAGAGCATTTTCCGCCCGCTCCTCGGCCTTCCCGGCGATGGCTTTCGCAAAAGTCCTCCCGACCGTGTCGAGCACTCCTGTTACGTAGGTCGAGGGAAAGGCCGAGAGTTTCAGACCCCGCAAGGTGGCGTTCTGGATACCCATGGCAATCAACGGCGGAACCGCCGTGAGGAACGTCCACGGATTCGCCACCCGGTAGTCCGCTCCCAGCAGGAGCAAAATGAAAAAGACAAAGAGCAGCCCGGCCTCCAGCACCAGGACCCCGGTGCACTGCCGAGGGGTCGGCGCTCGCTCCATCAACAGATAGCCAAGAAAAAGCCCGAGCAGAAAAATCGGCACCGCGGCGAGATGCGGCCAGGCCAGCCACCATTGCCCCTGCCCGAAAAAGACACCCTGCGCAGCCGTATTGCCGCTCATGTGGGAGACAAACAGCCCTCCCAGCGTAATGACGCCGATCGCGTCCACCGAACCGCCCACCGAGGCAAGCAGGCACGTCTCGGAAAATCCGGCGCGTGTCTGCGGAGCAGCGGCGGTCATGGCTTCTACCGGTCGGGATTTCCCCGGGAGGTGTCCTTGTACCAGAGGATGCCGCGCTTGCGCAGGCTCTCGACCAGGATACGGAGATTGTCAGCCGTTTGTTTGTCGCTGAGGAGAAGCCCGAGAGCGCCATTGCCGGCCTTCACCTGCTGTACGATGCCTCGCACGTCGGTGATGGTCTTCTTGAGCTCATCAGCCGCGCCCTTGGCGGAAAGCAGGGCATCCTCGCCCGTGCCTATCGTTTTCTCGACCTTGTCCATGATGGAGTCGAGGCGCTTCGAGGCATCGGCAAAGGACTGGGTGGTCGTCTTGATGTTGGCCATCGATGCGTTGAGATCCTTCAACATGGTCTCGGTCAGCACCTGCTCGTTCAGCTTCTTCGAGATTTTGTTGATGTTCGTGATGGCTTCCCTCGCCTCGCCCACGACGGGGCCGACCTGGTCGAAAATCTCGGACATTCCCGTCTCGTTCTTGCCCTGGATCACCGCGCCCGGCTGGATCGGCTCGGACTGGCTCGCTCCCGGCTGGAGATTGATCTGGATAAAGCGGTCGCCGAGGAGACCGGAGCTGCCGATGGTGAACTCGGATTTGCTCGGGATCTTCACCTCTTCGTAAATCTTCAGCATCACGTAGACGCCATTCATGTCGGGCAGGATCACCGGCGGAGTCGCCACCACGCCGACCTTTGCGCCCGCGAGCAACACACCCGCGCCCTGCAGGATGCCACTGGCATTCGGGTACTCGACCCGGATCTGGTAGTACCCGCGCACGCTGTCTCCGAAACGACCAAAATAAACGACCATGGCCGCGATGGCGGCCAATCCGATGGCCATGAAAATGCCTACCTTCAGCTGGGATCCACGTTCTGTCATAGTGCTGACCTTATAATCTTCAGTTGTCTTCGTTCGGTGAATCAAGCGGAGCAAGGTCGTCGTCGTCCGTCGACTTCCCGTCCACAAAGTTGCGAATCACCGGGTCCTGGGTGCCGTGCAATTCCTGCAGCGTCCCGTGAAAGTACCGCTTACCCTCGTTAAGTAAAGCCACCCGGTCCGCGATATGGTCGCAACTGGTCATGTCGTGGGTGACGACGATCGAGGTGACATCGAGTTGCCTCTGGAGGCGGCGAATGAGGCGGTTGATGCTATCCGAGACGATGGGATCGAGGCCTGCCGTCGGCTCGTCGTACAGAATGACATGAGGCGGCGAAATGATCGCCCGGGCCAGGGCCACGCGCTTGCGCATGCCGCCGCTCAGGTTCACCGGCATCTTCTGGTCGTGGCCATGCATGTTCACCATCCCAAGGGCGTCGTGGACCTTGTCGCGAATGACCTTTTCTTTGCGCTCTCCACGCTCCCGGAGCGGGAAGGCGACATTTTCGTAAACGGTCATCGAATCAAACAGCGCGCCATCCTGGAAAAGCATCCCGATCTTGCGGCGGACGGGTTCGAGTTCGCGCTCGTTATACTTCGTGATGTCCTCCCCCTCAAAGATGATCTGGCCCGAGATGGGCTTCATCAGCCCGATGAGGTGGCGCAGGAAGACGCTCTTGCCGCCGCCGCTCTTGCCGAGCAGGACCAGAGTTTCGCCCTTGTAGATATCGAGGGAAAATCCGCGCAGGATCTCCTGGCGACCGATCTTCTGGTGAAGATCACGAACGGAAAGAAGAGGCTCCGGATTCATCAGCGCTGGCCTGCCGGGAAGATGATGTTGAGGAACATCGTCATGAAGAAATTCACGATCAGGACCGCGAGCGAGCACGTCACCACGGTTTCCGTAGTGGCCCGCCCCACGCCCACCGCGCCATCCTTGGCTCGCAGTCCCTCGCGACAGCTGATGAAGACGATGATCACGCCAAAGACCGCCCCTTTGATGATCGCCATGGCGATGTCGCTGGAATCGGTGAATTTCTTGAGGTTGTTGACGAAATAAACGGACTCGACGTTGAGGACCTTGACCGCGACCCAGTAGGCCGCCAGCACACCGCAGCCGACGCACTCCACCACGAGCAGTGGCATGGAAATGAACATCGCCAGCGCACGCGGAACGACGAGGTAATCCACCGGATGAACCGCCAGCGCGCGCAAGGCGTCGATCTGCTGGGTGACCTTCATCGTGCCGATCTCGGCGCTCATCGCCGCACCCACGCGTCCCGCCACCATCAGGCCGGTCAGCACCGGACCCAGTTCGCGGAACATCGCCAGCGTTACCACGGGACCGACGGCCGTCTGCATGTTCAGACTGGCAAACTGAAAGTAGGCCTGCGCGGTGAAGACCGCACCCGTAAACGCCCCGGTGACAATGACCACCAGCTGCGAACGATAGCCCACCTCCGCGATCTGCTGGAGGAGCAGTTTTCCCCGAATCCGCCCCCGAAAAATCGACCCAAAGGTCTCAAAGGCGAGCTGCGCCACATCCCCGAGAGCGAGGAAGAAGGACAAAATCAGGCGTGAAAAGAAAAGCGGAATGAACTTCATGAAGCCGATACGAGGTCGAGAATCGCGCAGCCTTACGCCTCAAGGACGTCCAGCCGCTGCGTTTTCTTTTTCGTACTGACTTCCGAGGGCATCTGGCCGACGAACTTCGCGTCGAGCTCGATCTTACGAAAGATGGACTGGAGAGTAGAGACTGTTGGCGCGTCTCCGCTAAACTCCATATAAACAATGTCGTGGTTGGTATCGACTTTATAACGAAGGCCTGGAACGACATCGAGTTCCAGGGCCAAAGCCAACATCTTGTCCGGGTTCCGCACTCCGGCGGCATAAACCTCAAGATCAACCATGCCCCCATGGTCTGCCGTATCGGAGGAAAATCAAGACGTTTCGCATCGTTTGCCTTTGCGATGATGTCAGATATCCGGTAAACCAGCGCCGCTCTCCATGCCCAAAGATACTTCGATCAAAAAAATCCTGCTCATCGGCTCCGGCCCCATCGTTATCGGCCAGGGTTGTGAATTCGACTACTCTGGTGTCCAGGCCTGCAAGGCCCTGGCCGAGGAGGGATACTCCGTCGTTCTCGTAAACTCCAACCCCGCCACCATCATGACGGACCCGGAGTTTGCCGACCGTACGTACATCGAACCCATTACGCCCGAGGCGATTGAGAAAATCCTCGAGCGGGAGAAGCCCGATGCCGTGCTGCCGACCCTCGGCGGCCAGACCGCGCTCAATGCCGCCATGGCTCTCGTGGAGAATGGAGCCCTGGAGCGCCACGGCGCCCGCCTGATCGGAGCGAATGCCGAGGCCATCCGCCGCGGCGAAGACCGCCAGATTTTCAAGGACATCATGCTTGAGATCGGCCTCGATGTGGCCGCCTCCGGCGTGGCGCATACGCTCGATGAGGCTCGCGAGATCGCCGGGCGCATCGGTTCCTACCCGCTGATCATCCGCCCCGCCTTCACCCTCGGCGGAGCGGGCGGCGGCATCGCCTACAACCGCGACGAACTTGAGGAGATCGTCCGCCGCGGTCTGGACATGTCCCCTGTTTCCGAAGTTCTCGTCGAAGAATCCCTCCTGGGCTGGAAGGAATACGAGATGGAGGTGGTGCGTGACCGCGCCGACAACTGCGTGGTCATCTGCTCGATCGAAAACCTCGATCCCATGGGCGTGCACACGGGCGACTCGATCACCGTCGCCCCGGTCCAGACCCTCTCCGACAAGGAGTACCAGGTCATGCGTGACGCGAGCTTTGCCGTCATTCGCGCCATCGGCGTGGAGACCGGCGGATCGAACATCCAGTTCGCCGTCAATCCGCAGAACGGTCGCATGATCGTCATCGAGATGAACCCGCGCGTGTCGCGCAGTTCCGCTCTCGCGTCCAAGGCCACGGGCTTCCCGATCGCGAAGATCGCCGCCAAGCTCGCCGTGGGTTACACCCTCGACGAACTCCGCAACGACATCACTCGCGAGACGACCGCATGCTTCGAGCCCTCGATCGACTACTGCGTGGTGAAAATCCCGCGCTTCACCTTTGAGAAATTCCCGCAGGCCGACCCGACCCTGACCACGCAGATGAAGAGCGTGGGCGAGGCCATGGCCATTGGCCGCACCTTCAAGGAAGCCCTGCAAAAGGCGCTTCGCTCGCTGGAGATCGGTCGCTTCGGCCTCGGCGCGGATGGCAAGGACGCCATGCCCACCCTCCCCGATGGCAAGCCCGACATCGCCGCCATCGAGCAGAAGATCCGCATCCCGAATCACGAGCGCATTTTCTTCCTGCGCTACGCCCTGCAGGCTGGCATCACGCCGGAGCGCCTTCACGAGATTTCCGCCATCGATCCGTGGTTCCTGGAGAACATCCGCCAGATCGTGGAGGAGGAAAATCGCATCCGCACCAAGGGCATCGCCGAGGTGGGATTCCGCAAGGCCAAGAAGCTCGGCTTCTCCGACCGCCAGCTTGCCATCCTGACCAAGGCCACCGAGCCGGAAATCCGCGCCGCCCGCAAGGCCGCCGGAATCGTGCCGACCTACCGTCTCGTTGACACCTGCGCCGCGGAGTTCGAGGCCTACACGCCGTACTTCTACTCGACCTACGGCGATGAGGACGAGACCCGCGCCAGCGACAAGAAGAAGGTCATGATCCTCGGCGGTGGGCCGAACCGCATCGGCCAGGGCATCGAGTTTGACTACTGCTGCGTCCACGCCGCCTTCGCGCTGAAGGAACTCGGCTGGGAGACCATCATGGTCAACTCCAACCCGGAGACCGTCTCGACCGACTACGACACCAGCGACAAGCTGTACTTTGAGCCCCTCACCCTGGAGGACGTGCTCAACATCTACGAGCGCGAGCGCGCCGACGCGATCATCGTGCAGTTCGGCGGACAGACCCCGCTGAACCTCGCCGCGGGCCTCGCCGCCAATGGCTGCAAGATCATCGGCACCCAGCCCAGCAGCATTGAGATGGCCGAGGATCGCAAGCACTTCGCCGCCATGCTCAGCAAGCTCGGCCTCAAGCAGACCGAGGGCGCCACGGCCACCAATGAGCAGGAGGCGGTTTCCGTCGCTTCCGAGATCGGGTACCCGGTGCTCGTGCGTCCGTCCTTCGTTCTCGGCGGTCGCGCCATGCAGATCGTTCACAACGAAGAGGAACTGCGCCAATACATCCGCACCGCCGTCGCCGCCAGCCCGGAGCGTCCGGTGTTGGTCGACCGCTTCCTCGAGGACGCCACCGAGGTGGACGTGGACTGCATCGCCGACGGGGAAACATGCGTGATCGGCGGCGTGATGGAGCATATCGAGCAGGCGGGCATTCACTCCGGCGACAGCGCCTGCGTGATCCCGAGCTTCTCGCTCTCCGCGACCGTTCTGGAGACCATCAAGAGCGCCACGAAGGCGATGGCCCGCGAGCTTCAGGTGCGCGGCCTCATGAACGTGCAGTTCGCCGTCAAGGACGAGCAGGTCTACGTGCTGGAGGTCAACCCGCGCGCCTCGCGCACGGTTCCCTTTGTCAGCAAGGCCATCGGCAAGCCGCTCGCCAAGCTCGCCGCCAAGATCATGGCGGGCCAGACCTTGCGCGAACTCGGATTCACGGAGGAGATCATACCTCCGCATTTCTCCGTCAAGGAAGCCGTCTTCCCGTTCATCAAGTTCCCAGGTGTCGACATCATTCTCGGCCCCGAAATGCGCTCGACCGGCGAGGTCATGGGCATCGATGCCGATCTCGGCATTGCCTACGCCAAGAGCCAGATGTCGGCCCAGCCGCCCCTCCCGATCAAGGGCAACGTCTTCATCAGCGTGAAGGACGCCGACAAACAGGCCGTCGTCCCGATCGCGAAGGAATTCCACGACCTTGGCTTCGTCATCCACGCGACAGGCGGCACCGCCAGGATTCTTACTGATGCCGGCGTGCCCGCCAAGGCGCTGCTCAAGCTCCAGGAAGGCCGTCCCAACGTGCTCGATCTGATCAAGAACGGCGAGATCCAGTTCATCATCAACACCCCGAGCGGCCAGCAGCCTCGCCGCGACGAGGTGGTGATCCGCAGCGCAGCCGTCGCCGGTCGCGTCGCCACGATGACGACTCTCCGCGGCGCCCGCGCCAGCGCAGCCGCCATCCGCGCCCTGCAGCAGGCCGGCTACGCCGTCAAGAGCATCCAGGAATACCACGCGTAAAGACTGATACCGAAAGCCGTCGATTTTTCCGACGGCTTTCTTGCCAACTGGAATACAACCTGCTTCCCCTATCCCGCTATGCCAAGCGGGAAGGGAGAAGGGGCCGCCGACGTCATCCTCGTCGGGGCGGGTATCATGAGCAGCACTCTGGGAGTCATCCTCAATGCGCTGGAACCAGATTGGAAAATTTTGATCCTGGAGTCGCTCGACGACGTTTCCCAGGAGAGCAGCCTCGCATGGAATAATGCGGGAACAGGGCATGCAGCCCTCTGCGAGCTGAACTACACGCCCGAGCGGGCTGACGGATCAGTCGATGTCTCCAAGGCCTTGAAAATCAACGAGGCCTTCGAAATCTCGAAGCAGTGCTGGTCCACCCTCGCCCAGCGCGGAGTTATTGCCTCGCCCGAGAAGTTCATCCACCGAGTGCCGCATCACAGCTTCGTCCGGGGAGAGGCCAATACTGATTTTCTGCGCAAGCGCCATGAGGCGCTGAAAGGCCATCATGCTTTTGAAGGCATGCAGTTTGCCGATACGGCGGAGGAAATCGCCGAGTGGCTCCCGCTCATGATGGATGGGCGGGAAAAGACAGAGAAGCTCGCCGCGACACGCATGGCCATCGGCTCCGATGTAAACTTTGGCGAGCTTTGCCGCCAGTTCATCGACTATCTGCGCAAGCAGGGCGCCGAGGTGCTGCTGCGGCACAAGGTCACCAGAGTTGACCGCGAAGCCTCTGGCTGGCGCATCACCGCCAAGAATCTCGCGGACGGCGGCAAACGCGAATTCCGCGCGCCCTTCGTTTTCCTCGGAGCTGGCGGCGGAGCCCTGCCGCTCCTGCAAAAATCCGGCATTCCGGAGGGCAAGGGATACGGCGGATTCCCCGTCGGCGGCCAATGGCTGCGCTGCGACGATCCCGCCCTGTCCGAACGTCATTACGCGAAGGTATATGGCAAGGCCGGGGTCGGCACCCCGCCCATGTCGGTCCCCCATCTCGACACGCGCGTGATCGATGGCAAGCGAGGCCTGCTTTTTGGCCCCTATGCGACATTTTCGACAAAGTACCTGCACCACGGATCGATTCTGGACATGCCGCTCTCGTTCCGCCCGGACAACGTGATCCCCATGCTGGCCGCCGGAGCGCAGAATATCCCGCTCACCCAGTACCTCATCGGCCAGGTGATCCAGTCGCCCAAGCAGCGCTTCCAGGCGCTGCAAGCGTTTGTGCCCATGGCGAGATTCGAGGATTGGAAGCTCGTCGACGCCGGTCAGCGGGTTCAGGTCATCAAAAAGCACCCGAGGCTGGGCGGCATCCTGGAGTTTGGCACCGAGGTGGTGGCCGCCGGCGATGGCTCTCTCGCCGCGCTCCTCGGCGCGTCCCCTGGGGCCTCGACCTCCGTTTCCATCATGCTCGAACTGCTCGCCAAGTGCTTCCCGCAGCAAATCTCCAGCGAGAAATGGGTCACCAGCCTCCAGGCGCTGATTCCATCCTACGGCGAGCACCTGCTGGAAAATCGCGCCCTGTTTGACCGCGTCCGGAGCTGGACCTCGGAGATCCTCGGGCTTCGCGCCCCGTTGCCCGAAATCCGGGTGTCGGCCAGCTCGGATGCCTCCACTTCCCAAGCCAGTTGAGCCAGTTGATTTAGATTGCCATTCCCCGAGGGGGGAGTATTCTTCACGACCCGCTTCTACCGGATGAGGAATCCGGAAGTCATTGGGCCTCCGCCCACAACGAGCGGCATAACATCAACAAACTCAACAGTATGGCCATGATGGCAGAACTCCAGCAACTCATCGCAAACTCCGTAAAGAATTACCGCGAGGGTAGCATTGTAAAAGGACACATTCTCGAAGTCCGTCCCCGGGAATTTCTCGTAGACATCGGATATAAGAGCGAGGGCGTAATCCCCGCCAGCGAATTTGACGACCCGTCTGAGGTCGAAGTAGGCGACGAAATCGAGGTATTGCTCGAGCGCCTCGAAAACGATGAGGGCATGGTTGTTCTCTCGAAGGAAAAGGCCGCTGCGCGCCAGAACTGGGAGAAAATCGTCTCCGTGTTCAAGGGCGAGGGCCTCATCAAGGGCAAGGTCAAAGCCGTGGTCAAAGGCGGTCTCACCGTCAATGTCGGCGTCGAGGCTTTCCTCCCCGCTTCCCAGATCGACATCATCCCGCCGAAGGATCTCCAGCAGTTCGTCGCCAACACCTACGACTTCAAGATCGTCAAGATCAACGAAGACCGTAAGAACGTCGTTCTCAGCCGCCGCGAGATCATCGAGCAGGAACGCTCCGAGAAGCGCCAGCGCTTCCTCAGCAGCGTGAACGTCGGCGATCGCGTCCAAGGTGTCGTCAAGAACATCACCGACTTCGGTGCGTTCATCGACCTCGACGGCATCGACGGCCTCCTCCACGTCACCGACATGTCCTGGGCCCGCCTCACCCATCCCGGTGAGCTTCTCAAGGTCGGCCAGCAGGTCGACGTGCAGATCCTCGACATCAACAAGGACAAGGAGCGCGTTTCGCTCGGCATCAAGCAGATGCAGTCCAACCCGTGGGATCGCATCGAAGAGCGCTTCCCGGTCGGCCAGAAGATCAAGGGCAAGGTCACGAGCCTCATGCCTTACGGTGCTTTCGTCCAGATCGAAGAAGGCGTCGAAGGTCTCATCCACGTTTCCGAACTCTCGTGGACCAAGCGCATCGCCCGTCCTTCCGACGTGCTCACGCTCGGCCAGGAGATCGAGGCTCTCGTCCTCGGCGTTAACAAGGAAGAGCAGAAGATCTCGCTCGGCGTCCGCCAGCTCGAGCCGAATCCTTGGGACGAAATCGAAGTCCGCTACATGATCGGCAAGCAGGTCAAGGGCAAGGTCCGCAACATGACCGCCTACGGCGCATTCGTCGAACTCGAGGAAGGCATCGACGGCATGATCCACGTCTCCGACCTCTCCTGGACCCGCAAGATCAACCACCCGAGCGAAGTCCTCAAGAAGGGCGACGATCTCGAGGCGGTGGTCATCGACATCGACAAGGTCAACCAGCGCATCAGCCTGGGCACCAAGCAGCTCGAGAACGATCCCTGGAAGGAAATCGACGGCAAGTTCAAGATCGGCGACCTCGTCAAGGGCACCGTCACCAAGATCACGAACTTCGGCGCTTTCGTTCAGCTCCAGGACGATATCGACGGCCTCGTGCACATCTCGCAGATCAGCGAGGACCGTGTCGACAAGGTCAAGGACGCTCTCAAGATCGGTCAGGAAGTCGAAGCCCGCGTCATCAAGGTCGACAAGGCCGAGCGCCGCATCGGTCTTTCCATCAAGGCCGCCAACTACGACCAGGATGCCCTCCGCCGCGAAGCCGAGACTCTCGATACGCTGCGTCCGGGTGAGGACATGGTCGGTCTGGCTCAGGCCTTCGAGTTCGCCGAGGAAGAATATCGTCCCGGCGAAAGCAAGAAGAAGAAATAACCCTTGCCTGGTCCAAAACCTGCGTAGCTTAAAGCCATGGAAAAACCCGTCATCACAGCCTACCTCAAGACCTTCTGCGGATGGAGCAACGGCGTTCGCGCCATTCTCTCGAAGTATGACCTCCCCTATACGGAGAAGGACATCATCAAGAATCCGGAGTTGCGCTTCGAGATGGAGCAACTGAGCGGGCAGCCGCTGTCGCCCTGCGTCGTCGTGAATGACACGATGCTCGCGGACATCAGCGGCGAGGAGCTCGAGCGGTATCTGCTCGAGAAGGGCCTCGTCGGAACGTCGGATAAAACCACCGACGTTCCGCTAAATGCTGCTTGCACAGACGAGCAGCATGAGGCTATGGTGAAACTCAAGTTTTAAGTACGCGAGGATTTCCCTCCCGCTAAGAGCCCCGGTGCCGCATGGCCCGGGGCTTTTTCGTTTTCCAACCTGTTGCGCCGACAATTTCTCCCTCGAAAGAGCGGCGCGGGTTTTGACCTTTTCCGCACGGGGAGTAAGCTCCCCGTTTCTGCCCATGCCCAGCCTCGAAGACACGCTCCACCGCACGTTCGGCTATTCCACGTTCCGGCCGCTGCAGCGCGAGATCATGGAGGCCTCCCTGGCGGGGCGCGATGTCTTTGCCCTGCTCCCGACGGGCGGCGGCAAGTCGCTGTGCTTCCAGCTCCCTGCCCTCATTCGGCCCGGCCTGACCGTCGTGGTCTCGCCACTCATCGCACTGATGAAGGACCAGGTCGACCAGCTCCAGGCGGCGGGCGTCTCGGCGACGTTCCTGAACTCCACCCTCGGCGCAGCCGAATCCCGGAACCGCCTGCGCGGTCTGCATAACGGCGAGTATCGCCTGCTCTATGTCGCCCCGGAGCGCCTGATGCTCGATAACTGGCGAGACAACCTTCTCTCGTGGAATGTCTCCTCCCTCGCCATCGACGAGGCGCACTGCATCTCGGAATGGGGCCATGATTTCCGCCCCGAGTACCGCCAGATTTCCAAACTCCGCGATCTCCTGCCCGACATCCCGGTCACGGCCCTCACCGCCACCGCGACGGAACGCGTGCGCGATGACATCATCAAACACCTGCAGCTCCGCGACCCGGAAGTCTTCGTCGCCAGCTTCAACCGCCCCAACCTGCTCTACCGCGTCATCGCCAAGGATCAGCCAGCGAAGCAGATCGCGGATTTTGTGGCCAGCCGCCGGGACGAAAGCGGCATCGTCTATTGCGCCACCCGGGCCACGACCGAGCGCGTCGCCGAGGCGCTCTCCAACCGCGGCCTGACCGCCCGACCGTATCACGCCGGACTCTCCGCCGAGGATCGCGCGCTCAATCAGGAGCTTTTCCTCCGCGACGAAGTGCGCATCATCTGCGCCACCATCGCCTTCGGCATGGGTATCAACAAACCCAACGTCCGCTGGGTGCTGCATTACGATCTGCCCAAAAACGTCGAGGGCTACTATCAGGAAACCGGTCGGGCCGGGCGCGACAGCCTGCCCTCGGATTGCCTGCTCCTTTTCAGCCCCGGCGACGTGGCGAAGCAGATGCATTTCATCGATGAAATGACGAATCCCAAGGAGAAGCAGATCGCCCGCGACCAGCTTCGCCAGATGCTCGAGTATGCCGAAACCTCGCACTGCCGCCGCCAGTCGCTCTTGCGCTACTTTGGCGAAGAGGTGGAGGAGACAAACTGTGAAGGGTGCGACAACTGCCTGGAGCCGCGCGAGACCTATGACGGCACGATCCCGGCCCAGAAATTCCTCTCCTGCATCCTCCGCATCCGCAAGGCCACGCCATTCGGGGTCGGCATGAACCACATCATCGAGGTCCTCACCGGCGCAGAGACCGAGAAAGTCCGGAAATGGGGTCACAATACCCTGAGCACGTACGGCATCGGAAAGGACCTTCCCAGGGCCGAGTGGGCCGCCATCGGGCGCGAGTTGCTGCGCCTCGGCCTGGTCCAGCAGACCACCGGCGAATACCCCCAGTGGGAAATCACCGAGGCCGGGCTGGAGGCGCTAAAATCCCGCCGCTTGATCTCGCTGACCAAGCCCCTGGCTTCGCCAAAAAAGCGCGCCCGGAGCCGATCCGGCGAGATTTCCTGCGACGAACTCCTCTTCAACCGCCTGCGCTCGGTGCGCAAAAAGCTCGCCGACGAGCATCATGTGCCCGCCTACATCATCTTTGGCGATGCCACCCTGCGGGAAATGGCCCGCAAATACCCCACCACCGAGCGCGAAATGGCGCTCATCCCGGGCGTGGGAGAGAAAAAACTGGCGGAATACGGGGAAATTTTCTGCGACGCCATCTCCGAGCACCTGTCGGTTTACCCAAAACTTGCACAACCCGCGTAAGAGACTTGGCGAAAATCGTTAAGCTCGCTAGGTTTTCCGGATGTCCCGACCTGCCGTGAAGATCGGTCGCCAGTCGATTGGCGGCAAATCGCTCCTTTTTATTCTGGGCCCGTGCGTGATTGAGACGCCGGCATTCACCCGGCGCATGGCCCGCAAGCTGCACAAAATCTGCCAGGACGAGGGCGTACAGTTCATTTTCAAGGCCTCCTACGACAAGGCCAACCGCACGTCGATCAGCTCCTTTCGCGGCACCACCGTGCAGGATGGCTGTGAGCTCCTGGCGGAAATCGGCGCCGATCTCGGCGTGCCGGTCACGACGGACGTCCATTCGCCGGAAGACATCGAGATTGCGGCCCAGTACATCGACATCCTCCAGATCCCCGCGTTTCTCTGTCGCCAAACAGACCTTATCGTCGCCGCAGCCCACTCAGGACGTATCGTGAACGTCAAAAAAGGGCAGTTTCTTGCCCCTTGGGATGTAAAAAACATCGGGGAAAAATTGAAAAACGCGAAATCTGCGGGATTTTTCTTCACGGAACGCGGAGCGACCTTCGGTTACAATAACCTGGTGGCGGACATGCGCTCGATTTACTGGATGCAACAGCTCAACTACCAGGTGGTCTTCGACGCCACCCACTCCGTCCAACGTCCCGGCGGCGCTGGCGACCGCACGGGCGGCGATGGCGAGCTGGCTCCCGTTCTCGCCCGCGCCGCTGTCGCGGCAGGCTGCGACGGCATCTTCATTGAGACCCACGAGAATCCCGCCAAGGCCCTCTCCGATGGCCCGAACCAAATCCCTCTCCGCCAGCTCCCCAAGCTGATCCGGCAACTCAAAGGCATCCGCAATGAGATTCTTCGCTAGCCTCCTCCTCACGTCGTTTGTCGCGTTGTCCCCGCTCACTGCCCAACAGCAGCCCGCCGCGACGCCCCAACCCGAAGCCAAGAAGGACGACAAGGCCAAGAAAAAAGACGGCGACGATGCGGGAGCCCAGAAGGAGTTCGACATCCCGCTGCCGGAGAATGTCCCGGTCAAGGGCATCCGTGTCCCTCACTACGATGAGAATGGCCAGTTGGTCATGCTGCTGAACGCCGAGGTGGCGCGCAAGATCGACGCAAATCACATCGAAATGGAGAATCTCAAGATCGATGCCTACTCCGACGACGGAAAGAAGTTCTACATCGAGCTTCCAAAGTCGGTTTTTAATCTCGAAAACCGCGTGCTGACCGGTAATGATCGCGTGCTCATTCGGCGTGAAGATTTTGAGATTCGGGGCGATCAGGGGGAATTCGAGACCAAAACCCGGTTTGCCAAGGTGATCGGCAATGTTCAGATGACCATCTACAGCGCCGACAATTTTCAATAATTCATGATAATCAAGCGTTTCCTTTGTACCCTCTGCCTCGTTCTGCTGTCCGCTCCCGCCTGGGCGCAGACCAACTCGGGAGCCTCGATGGACCCTGATGGGGCGAAAACCGAGAAAAAAGATCCCTTCGGCGTGAACCCGCTGATGAAGGACCGCCCGAAAAACGCGAAGACTGAGATCACCGCGAAGAAGCAGGCGACTTTCGACAACAACGCCAGCATGGCGGAGTTTGAGGGCAACGTGGTCGTCCAGGACCCGCAGTTCACCCTCTTCTGCGACAAGCTCCGGGTCACCCTCAGCAAGGATCGCAAGGGCCTCCAGCTCGCCGAGGCCACGGGCAATGTCATCATCGTCCAGAACAGCACCGATGAGAGCGGCAAGACCTCAAAGGCCACCGGTCGCGCCGGCAAGGCCGTCTACGAGCCGAAATCGGGCGACGTGACACTTTCCATCTGGCCATCCATCCAGCACGACGTCAACATGCAGAAGGCCACCGAGGAAGGCACCATCATGATCCTGAACCGATCGGGCACCTCCAAGACCATCGGTGGCAGCACCACCGTCATCGTCGAAACCTCAGAACAGAAGTACTGATGAGTGCAGCCGCGAGTTCTCCTGAGCCAAAGACAGCACCGATGGCAAATACCGCCAAGCCGCTGCTGCAAACCGATAAACTGGTAAAAATCTACACCGGTCGCTCCGTGGTCAACGGCGTGGACATCAATGTCCGCCGGGGAGAAATCGTCGGCCTGCTCGGCCCCAACGGCGCGGGCAAGACGACGACCTTCTACATGATCGTCGGCCTCGTGCGTCCCAACGGAGGACGCGTCATGTTTGAGGACAAGGACGTCACCAGCATGGCGATGTTTCGGCGTGCGCGCCAGGGCATGGGCTACCTGCCGCAGGAGGAATCCATTTTCCGCAAGCTGACAGTCGAGGAGAACATCATGGCCATCCTTGAGACGACCAAGTCCACCCGCAAGGAGCGCAAGGAGCGCTGCGAGGAGTTGCTGACGAAGTTTGGCATCGAGCACCTCGCCAAGAACGTCGCCCTCACGCTCTCGGGCGGTGAAAAGCGCCGTCTCACCATCGCACGTTCGCTGGTGACCAATCCCTCGCTGCTGATGCTCGACGAACCCTTCAGCGGCGTCGACCCGATCGCGGTCTATGACGTGCAGCAGATCATTCAGGACCTGCGCGCCCAGGGCCTCGCCATTCTCATCACCGACCACAACGTTCGCGAAACGCTGAACATCGTCGATCGCGCCTATCTCATCTTTGAAGGCCGGGTGGAGAGCCAGGGCACGAAGGACTTTCTCTTGAACGACCCGATCAGCCGCAAGCTGTACCTGGGCGAAAACTTCACCATGTAATTTTCCCCATGCCGCGCAAATCCGCCGCAGCCTCTACGTCCCATCAGGTTCCGCACATCACGGTTGGCCATTTTTACGCCAATCACGCGGAAACGCTCGGATTACGGCTCGAAGGCGCCTCGCGCGGCCTGAATCGCAAGATCCGTGAGCCCACCATCAACCGGCCCGGGCTGGCCATCAGCGGCTTCTACAACTATTTCGCGGGCAAACGCATCCAGGTCCTCGGCGCGGCCGAGCTCAGCTACCTGCGCAGCTTGAATGCGACGACGATGCAGGATCGCCTCAAGCAGCTCTTTTCCCGCAATATTCCTTGCCTGGTCATCGCGCGCAACGCACCCATCCCCAACGCCCTGCTGGACACGGCAGCCGAGTTTGAGACACCGGTGTTTCGCACGCACATGATCACCATGAAGTTCATCAACGCCGCCACGATCGCGCTGGAGTTCGACTTCGCTCCCTCGGCCAGCGAGTACGGTAGCATGGTGGATATCCAGGGCATAGGCACTTTGATCCGCGGCGACAGCGGCATTGGCAAAAGCGAATGCGTGCTGTCCCTGATCGAGCGCGGCTACAGCCTCGTGAGCGACGACATCACCAAGGTCCGCTCCGTGGAGGGCCGCGAGCTCATCGGCATGGCGGCGGATCTAACCCGCTTCCACATGGAGGTCCGCGGCATCGGGGTGATCAACCTCAGCTCGATCTTCGGTGTCGGAAGCGTCCGGAGTGAAAAGCGACTCGATTTCGTAGTGACTCTGAAAGACTGGGCGGAACTGGAAAATGTTGATCGCATCGGCCTTGATCGTGAGTATTATGAAATCCTTGGCATCAAGGTTCCGCACGTTATCATCCCGGTCCGCACCGGGCGCGACGTCGGAAGGCTGGTTGAGGTTGCCGCGCTCGATCAAAAACTAAAAAGCATGGGTCAAAACAGTGCAGTTGAATTTAACCAGCGTCTACTGCAAATGATGAGCGAAAGACGTATCAGATAATGGGCCTACTTTCTCGCAAGAAATCAAACGACGACGTTCTCCGCTGCACCAGGGAGATCGTAATACAGAATCGGAACGGCTTGCACGCCCGGCCGGCGGCCATGTTCGTGAAGATATCCAGTCGTTACCGGGCGGAGGTCTGGGTCGAGAAGGATGGCGAGCGTGTCAACGGCAAGAGCATCATGGGACTCATGATGCTGGCAGCCGGAAAGGGATCGAAGCTCCACATCATTGCCGAGGGAGCCGACGCCGACAAGGTTGTCGCCGAACTCGACAATCTGGTCCAGACCCGCTTCGGAGAGGAATAACCTGCTCCCGGCGACGCGGAGGCCTCTCCGCGACCGGAGCATCTTCTCCCAAGCGACACTGCGCCAGCGGCACTTCTCCCTCCGCTTTCCTTCCATCCCCGATCACAGGATCCGAGACGCCTTCCGGGCCACCGGCAGGCGGGAGATACGTATTCCCCTGATACCTTGCTCGAAATCTCCCTTCCCGCCTCCGGAAGCCTCTCCCCTCGCCGGGTCGTTTCATCCTCGGGAAACCCGGGAAAAACCTCTTTTTCCACCCCCATCCGTCCATTCTTCAAACACCGATGGTTGAAGACGTTTTGACGTGAAAGCGGTTTGCTGCTACCGCTGATTGAGTGAGCGAGACAGCGACCACTCCCAAGCCTGAACTGCGCTTTCAGGGAGTGGGAGTCGCCCCGGGTATCGCCCATGCCCAGGCGGTTATTCATTGGGTCGATGAAGAGGAGATCCCCCTCCGTAAGATTACGAATGAGGAACTCCCCGAGGAGATCGCACGCTTCGAGGCCGCACTCATCGCCACCCGCGCCGAACTGCTGGAGATCCAGCAGCGCATCGCCGACGCCATCGGGGCCAAGGATGCCAGCATCTTCGACGCCCACCTGCTGGTAGTCGAGGATCGCACCCTTATCGACGAGGTGCTGCGCAACCTCGAGAAGGAGCGCAACAATATCGAGTACGTCTTCCACCAGGTCGCGGAGAAGTACTGCCAGACTCTCAGCCAGATCGATGATCCCTACCTGCGCGAGCGCGTCGTCGATATCGAGGATGTCGCCCGGCGCGTCGTTCGCCACCTGCTGGGCAAAGGACCGCAGGGGTATACCTCCAACGACAAACCCCACATCATCCTCTCGCATAATCTGACGCCCTCCGATACGGCGTCGATCAATCGCTCGCTCGTGCTTGGCTTTGCCACCGAGTTGGGCAGCAAGACATCGCACTCGGCCATCATGGCGCGGTCGCTGGACATACCCGCCATCGTCGGCCTGCATGGTATCTGCTCCAAGCTCTCCAATGGCGATGACATCCTCATCGATGGGTACACCGGCCTGCTGGTCGTCAACCCGACAGCGGAGACGCTGCAAGAGTACGGCAAGATCGAAAGCCGGAAGGAAGAGGTTGAGGAACGCCTGGAACTCATTCGCGATACCGTCTCGGCCACGCAGGAAGGTCGGCACATCATCCTTTCCGCCAATATCGAGCTGCCCGAGGAGGTCGATGATGTCATCTCCAGCGGTGCGGAGGGCGTGGGCCTGTACCGCACGGAGTTCCTTTACCTCAATCGCGAGGAACCGCCGGACGAGGAGGAGCAGTTCGAGAACTACCGCCTCGTCGCGGAACGCGCGAAGCCGCACTCCGTCATCATCCGCACCTTGGACATCGGCGGCGACAAGCTCTCCGAAAGCCTGGAACTGGAGGAGGAGGAAAATCCCTTCCTGGGCTGCCGCGCCATCCGCTTCTGCCTTCAGAACCCGGACATTTTCAAGACCCAGCTCAGGGCGATCCTGCGAGCCGC